>WBZS01000352.1_pt1 | contig 64647 bp, 48 predicted proteins | sample 5204201 | NCBI WGS metagenome assembly WBZS01 (sample SAMN12344357, study PRJNA552823) | activated sludge metagenome | biome: Activated sludge suspended growth; feature: Nitrification reactor; material: Wastewater; isolation source: activated sludge from nitrification reactor of wastewater...
GCCCGGCGCGCCGAGTATGACCCTTTCTGCTGCGGCCGTTGCTCGGCTTGCTGTGCCATCATTCATCCGTGAATCGGGGCAAGCGTCACCCTGTGGTGCGTCATCGCAGGCCGTGTGCTGCAGCAAGCCGACCGGGCTTTCGCGTGCAACCCGACGTTGCGCGCGCCGTACCAAGCGATGCCCCGCCGTTGCCCATTGAGGATGCCCCGTGAACTGTCTGTCAGCAAGTTTGTTTCGTTCGGCCGTGTTGTCGCTGACTGCGACAGCGGCGCTCGCCTTGTCGGGTTGTGCCGGCCAGGTGGCTTTGCCAATGGCGCCGGCCAGCGCGTCGGTGCAGGATTACTCCTACGTCATAGGCGCCGGTGACTCACTGAACATCATTGTCTGGCGCAACCCAGAGCTGTCGATGGCGGTGCCGGTGCGGCCCGACGGCAAGGTGGCCGCGCCGCTGGTCGACGAGATCGTCGCGCAAGGAAAAACGTCGTCCGAATTGGCGCGCGACATTGAAAAAACGCTGGGCAAGTATGTGCGCGATCCGGTGGTCACCGTGCTTGTGACCAGCTTCATCGGCCCATACAGCGAGCAGATTCGGGTCATCGGTGAAGCCGCCAAACCACAGTTTCTGCCGTACAAGAAGAACATGACGCTGCTTGACGTGATGATTGCCGTCGGCGGCCTGACCGATTTTGCTGCCGGCAATAACGCATCGATTCTGCGTACCGCCGAAGGCAACAAGCAATATGCGGTACGGCTGAAGGATCTGGTGCGTCGCGGCGATGTCGGCGCCAACGTCGAAATGCGGCCGGGTGACATCCTGATCATTCCGCAAAGCTTGTTCTGAATCTGGCGCCAAGCGCGCGCCGCACGCACTGCATACCGGAAACGGCCCAAGCCGATGGAAGAACTCGTCAGTCAAATCACCTCGGTTGTCCGGGGGATGTGGAAGTTTCGCTGGACCGGCCTGGCGGTGGCCTGGATCGTGGCAATCGTTGGGGTGGTGGTGGTGTTTCGCATTGCCGACCGCTACGAGGCCATGGCGCGCATTTTTGTCGACACGCAGTCCATTCTCAAGCCGCTGATGTCCGGCCTGGCGGTGCAGCCCAATGTCGATCAGCAGGTCACGATGCTCAGCCGCACGCTGATCAGCCGGCCAAACATCGAAAAGCTCATCCGCATGGCCGATCTCGACCTCAAAAGCGAGTCAAAGGCGCAACAGGAAGCGCTGATTGAGTCGCTGATGGAGAAGGTGAAGATTTCCTCGGCCGGACGTGACAACCTCTATTCTCTGACCTACACAGACCCCGACCGCGAAAAGGCCAAGAGGGTGATTCAATCGATGGTCTCCATTTTTGTCGAGTCGAGTTTGGGCGCGAGCCGAAAAGACACCGATTCGGCCAAGGTGTTTCTGGACGAGCAGATCAAGACCTACGAGGGCAAGCTGTCCGAAGCCGAGTCGCGCCTGAAAGAATTCCGGCTGCGCAACCTGGAACTGCAGGGCGCCGACGGCAAGGATTCGGCGGGGCGCCTGGCTGAAATTTCGCGCCAGCTTGAGCAGGCCAAGCTGGAATTGCGTGAACACGAGAACGCGCGTGACGCCGCCAAGGCGCAAATCGCGGCCGAGCGGACCCAGGCCAGCGAATCTAACGCGGTCAGCAGCCTGCTGCAGGAGTCAGCGATCAGCGTGGCCACGCCCGAACTCGATGCACGGCTTGACACGCTCAAGCGCAACCTTGATTCGCTGTTGCAGCGCTTTACCGAGCAACACCCCGACATCATCAGTACCCGGCGTCTGATCAAGGATCTGGAAGAGCAAAAGCGCCGCGAGGTCGCCGAGTTGCGCAAGACGGCGATGTCGGCGCCACCGCTGACGGTTGGTGGCGTGCCGGTCACCAGCAGCGCCGCGGTGCAGGAAATGTCCAAGTTGCTGGCCAATAGCGAGATCCAGGTGGCATCGATGCGCGCGCGGGTGGCCGAGTACCAGGCGCGCTACAACCAGGCGCGCAGCCTGTCGCGTACCTCGCCGCAAATCGAGGCCGAAGCGGCGCAACTGAACCGCGACTACGGCATCGTCAAGAAGAACTACGAAGACCTGGTCGCACGGCGGCAGTCGGCGGTGATGTCGGGCGATCTCGACATGGCCTCCGGCGTGGCCGACTTCAGGCTTATTGACCCGCCACGCGTCTCGCCCAAGCCGGTTTCGCCGAACCGGCAACTGCTGCTGCTGCTCGCGCTGGCGGTGGCACTGCTGGCGGGCTTGCTGACGACCTTCATTTCCAACCAGTTGCGCCCGGTTTACAACGACGCGCAAGAGCTTCGCGCCAAAGCCGGCGTGCCGTTGCTTGGCGTGGTGTCGATGGTCTTTGGCGACGAGGAGGCGCGGTTGGAGCGCATCGGGCGGATGCGCTTTTATGCCGGTACCGGTGGTTTGCTGGGCGCGTTCCTGATCGCCATGGTGACCGTGTCGATCATGTCCGCACGCCAGGTGGGTTAAGTATGAGCAGTCTGATCGAACAGGCCGCGCTGCGCCTGGCACAGCTTAGGCAAGCTGGTATCGAGATTCCCGGCGAAGAGCCCACGGTCGCTGCGCCTCAGCAGGCGGTGCAAGCCAGCCCGCGCGTGGCCAGCGCAGCGCCGGTGCCGATGCCGACGGCGACCGTCGACATCCTGACCGATGGCGACCGCGTCGAGGTCGATTTGCCGACCGATGTCGCGCGCCAGTCGCAGGCCTTCAGCGGGTCGTCCAAATCGATAGAGATGGACTTGCCGCGGCTGGCTTCGTTGGGCTACCTGGTGCCGAACGTGCCACGTACGCACATGGCTGATCAATACCGCGTGATCAAGCGGCCCTTGATTGCCAACGCGGTGACCAAAGGCGCGCAGCGCGTGGCGCACGCCAACCTGATCATGATCACCAGCGCCATGCCGGGTGAGGGCAAGAGCTTTACCGCCATCAACCTGGCGATGAGCATCGCCACCGAGCTGGACCACACAGTCATGCTGGTCGACGCGGATGTCGCGCGGCCGTCGGTGCTGAAAAAGCTCGGTCTGCCGCCGGCACCGGGCTTGCTTGACCTGCTTGACGGCAAGGCCGAGATGAGCGACGTGCTGATCCGCACCAACATCGACAAGCTGACGCTGTTGCCGAGCGGGCAACCGCACCCGAAAGCGACAGAACTGCTGGCCAGCGAGGCCATGCGACACCTGCTCGACGACATGGCCACGCGGTACAACGACCGCATCATCATTTTTGATTCGCCGCCGCTGTTGTTGACCACTGAAGCGCGCGTATTGGCGACGCTGATGGGCCAGGTGGTGATCGTGGTGCAGGCCGGCAAGACGCTGCAGGCCGACGTGCAGCACGCGCTGTCGACGATAGACACCTGCCCGATCCGGATGATGCTGCTGAACAAGGCAGTCGGCGGCGCCAGCGCTGGTTATGGCTATGGCTATGGCTATGGTTACGGTTACGGCTATGGCTACGGTTATGGTGGCGGCTACGGCGGCGACGCTGAAGCCGGTCCGTCCGCCCAGGGTGTAATTTCGGCAAACGCGAAGGCCGGTTGACGTGAATGCCTCCCCAAGCGGCTGCGCCAGCCATGCGCGGCGCGGCGGCGTGGCAGCGCCGCTGTTGACCATGGTGGCGGCTGCGTTTGCGGCATCGACCGCTACCAGCGCGTATGCACAAAACACTGGCCGCGTGGTTCACCTGCAGCCCTATGCGGCGCTGACCGAGACGCTGACCGACAACTACGACGTGTCCGCCGCGCGCCAGGCCGACGCGGTCACGCAATTGACGCTCGGCGCCACACTGGTGTCGCACCAGGGCCGCACCAAAGGCCAGCTCGACGCAGCGGTCGATGCCTTCGCGTTTGCCCGCCACCGTTCCGACAGCCAGGGTGGTTTGCGCGCGAACGGAAAGTTCTCGGCCGAGTTGATTGAGCGCAGATTGCAGATCGACCTCGGCTTGAATGTCGGCCGCACGGCGCTTTCGGCATTTGGGACTGGTGTCAATCAGTCCAACCTGGCCAATGCCAACAGCGCGCAGAGCTATGGCTGGCTGGTTTCGCCACGGATATTGGGGCGACTTGGGCGCGATGTGGGCTACACCGCCACGGCAACCTGGGTCGGCAGCCACGTCACAGGGCAGTCCGGAAACCGCTCCAACAGTTTCAGCGCAGCGTTGCACGTCGAGCCAGACCGGCGCGCCCGCTTCAGTTGGCAGGTCGACGCCACGGCCGCCGAGTCGTCGCAGTCCACCAATCGAAGCATCAGCACCAGCCGGGTCAACGGCGCGCTGATGCTGGATTTGTCCGACTTCGATTTGCGTTTGGTGGGTCGCGCCGGGCTGGAGTCGAGCAACCTGTTGAGCGCCAACCAGCGGCGCCGCACCTTTAGCGGCGTTGGGCTGGTCTGGGCGCCATCGCCGCGCACGCGGCTGTCAGCCGACATCAACCGCGAGGCCTTCGGCACCGGTTATGCGCTGCAGGTTGACTACCGCACGCCACGCACCGTGTGGCACCTGGCGAGCCTGCGCTCGGTCAGCTACGGCGATGGGCTGTACCTGCCGGGCGACCCGACTGCGGCGTTCAAGCTGATTTTTGCCGGCTTGACATTGGCCGAGCCCGACCCTGGCAAACGTGCCGTTCAGACGTTGGAATTGATGCGCCAGTTGGGGTTCGTTTCGGGTGGCAATGGTGCAACGTTTCTGACCTCGGCCGCCACCGTGGCGGACCGGGTGGAGATGGGATTGACCTGGCGCGGTGCGCGCGACACCGTGGTCTTGACGGTCGACAGCAACCGCAGCCGGCGCATCGACCCGTTGGCCACGGCGTTTGACGAGGTGTCGCGCTCCGGCGGTCTGCGCACGACCAATGCGACGGCCGGTCTGGTGCACCAGTTGACGCCAACCTCGGCGCTGGTTTTCAACACCACGTTCAGCAACGCGCAAGCGGTCAATGGATCGCAGCAGACACGTCAGCGCGTTTTCAATCTGCAATGGGCCGCCACCCTGAGCAGCCAGGTGTCCACGACGCTGGGACTTCGCCACGGCAACTATGTGCTGCAGCCGATGGCGTATTCCGAAAACGCTCTCACCGCCGCGGTAACCGCCCGTTATTAGTCGCTAATGGTCGTCTTATGTACGAAGCGTTCTACGGGCTCAGCAGCAAGCCCTTTCAACTCAACCCGGATCCGAATTTTTATTTCGGCAGCAAGCAGCACCGGCGTGCCAAGGCCTACCTGGACTATGGCGTGTCGCGCAACGAAGGCTTCATTGTCATAACCGGTGAAATCGGCGCCGGCAAGACCACCATCTTGCGTACGCTGATCGAAAGCCTGCATGGCAGCAATGTCATCGTTGGTCACCTCGTGACCACGCAACTTGGTGCCGAAGACACCTTGCGCATGGTCGGCGCGTCGTTCGGCTTCAAGGTCAAGGATGTGCCGAAGTCCGAATTGCTGATCACGCTGGAGGCGTTCCTGATCAGTCAGACCAGCAAGGGCAAGCGCTGCCTGCTGATCGTCGACGAGGCGCAAAACCTGACCCCGCGCGCGGTTGAAGAACTGCGCATGCTGTCAAATTTCCAGTTTGGCAACCAGGCGCTGATGCAAAGTTTCCTGGTCGGCCAGCCGGAGTTTCGCGAGATTCTTCAGCGCCCCGAGATGGAGCAGTTTCGCCAGCGCGTGGCGGCGACCTGCCATATCGGGCCGCTGGACCTGGAAGAGACGCAGCACTACATCGAGCACCGCCTGCGCTGCGCCGGTTCGACCGGCAAGCCGAGCTTCGAACGGCAGGCCTTCGAAGTCATATTTGCCGCCAGCGGCGGCATACCCCGGCGCATCAATTCGGTCTGCGACCGTTTGCTGCTGGCCGGCTTTCTTGCCGGCAAGACGCATCTGGAGGTCACCGACGTCAACGAAGTCGTGCGCGAATTCGCACAGGAGGCGGAAGTGCCGTCGCGCCCGGCGGTGCCGGCGGTGCCCGATCTGCTGCGCGGCGGCGACGCCCGTACCGCGCCAAGCACCGACAGCGTTGACCTTGACTTGTCGGGCGTTGCGCTGGACGCCGAAACGGCGCAGTCGATGACGCGTCAAATCGGCGCACTGTCCGCGCAAGCGCGCGTTGACCAACTGCAGCGGCTGGAGCGCGGCATGCAGCGACTGGAACGCACCAACCTGCAGCTGCTGGCGATGTTGCAGCAACTGGTCAGCGCAGTGAAGAAGCCGGCCGCCGATGGAGATGCCAAGTGACGGCGTCCGGTCTGCCGCGTGGCGGGCCGCCGTCGCGCGCCGCGGGGCCGGGGTAATGGCTGCTGATTTGCAGGCGGTGACGCGAGGGCACGCATTACCGGGTGGGCCGATCACCAATGCGCTGACCATCGATGTCGAGGACTGGTTCCAGGTCTCGGCCATGGCGCCCTACATCCGGCGCGACCAGTGGGACAGCCGCGAGTGCCGGGTCGAGGCGAATGTCGACCGCATCCTGGCACTGCTGGACCGGCATGCCGTGCAGGCCACGTTTTTTACCCTCGGCTGGGTGGCCGAGCGCTATCCACAACTGGTGCGGCGCATCGTCGCCCAGGGCCACGAGCTGGCCAGCCACGGCCACGGCCACCAGCGCGTCAGCGACCTGACGCCGCAGCAGTTTGCCGACGACATCGTCCACGCCAAGCGTGTCCTGGAAGCCTTGTCTGGCGTGCCGGTGCTGGGCTACCGTGCGCCGAGTTTTTCGATTGGACCGGGCAACCTGTGGGCGTTTGACACGCTGCGCGAAGCTGGCTACTGCTACAGCTCCAGCATTTATCCGATCCGCCACGACCACTATGGCATGCCCGATGCGCCGCGCTTCACGCACACGGTGCGCGAGGGCTTGATCGAGATTCCGATCACCACCTTGCGCATCGGTCAGCGCAACCTGCCTTCGTCGGGCGGCGGGTGGTTCAGGCTGTTTCCCTATGCGCTGACGCGTTGGATGATTGGCCATGTCAACCAGGTGGACCGGGCCGCCGCGATCTTCTATTTCCACCCCTGGGAAATTGATCACGGGCAGCCACGGGTTCCAGGAATCGACGTCAAGACGCGGTTTCGCCACTATGTGAACATCGCACGCACCGAGCGACGACTCGACGCGTTGCTGCGCGACTTTCGCTGGGGCCGCATGGATGACATCTTCATGCGCCGCCGCGCCGTGGCGCAGGCGCTCCAAGGCCATGCTGAATAAGTCCCCGCGAGTGCGCACCCCCCGGACAGCGATGCGCGGCAAGGCGCAGCGCTCAGCCCTACCCGCTGGCGAGCAAGGGTTGGCGTGCGAATGCAATGCCGCCGCTTGGCCTAGCCCGAGGATGCGCGCGCCGCGAGGGACGACCTGTTCAGCATTGCCCTAAAGCGCTCGCGCCGCACCCTGCCTTTTTCGCTTCAGAAACCGTCTGCCCCCACCCGTGATCGACATCAAACGCCTGCCCGAGCAGGACGCGGCAAGTGCCGCGCGTTGGGACGCCTATGTCCAGGGCTGCGCCGACGCCAGCTTTTTCCACCGCGCCGGCTGGCAGCGGGTGTTGTCGCGAGTGTTTGGGCATAAGACCTACTTTCTTTATGCCGAGCAAGGCGGACAACTGTGCGGCGTTCTGCCGCTGGCCGAGGTCAAGAGCCTGCTGTTCGGCCATGCACTGGTTGGCTTGCCGTTCACGGTTTACGGCGGCGTTGCCGCCGATCATCCGCAAGCCCTGGCGGCCCTCGAGAACGAGGCGCAGCAGCTGGCGCAGCAACTCGGCGCCCAGCACCTTGAACTGCGCAACGTCAACCGCCGCCACGACGACTGGCCGTTGCAGGACTTGTACGTCACCTTCCGCAAGAACCTGTTGCCGACCGAAGAAGCCAACATGCTGGCGATTCCGCGCAAGCAGCGCGCGATGGTGCGCAAAGGCATCAAGAACGGCCTGCGCAGCGAGCTTGACGAGGGGGTCGACCGCTTTTTCGCGCTGTATGCCGACAACGTCCACCGCCACGGCACGCCGGCGCTGCCCAAGCGCTGGTTTCAGGCGCTGCGTGACGAGTTCGGTGCCGATTGCGATGTGCTGACCGTGGTCGGACCGGACGGCCGCGCGCTGTCTTCGGTGCTGAGCTTTTACTTTCGGGGCGAGGTGTTGGCCTACTACGCCGGCGACGACGAGTCCGCGCGCGACCTGGCGGCAAACGATTTCAAGTATTGGGAATTGATGCGGCGTGCCTGCGCGCGTGGCTTGAAGGTTTTTGACTATGGCCGCAGCAAGGTCGGCACCGGTCCCTACGCCTTCAAGAAGAACTGGGGTTTTGAGCCGACGCCGCTGCATTACGAGTACCGCCTGTACAAGCGCGACGCCGTGCCGCAGAACAACCCCAACAACGCCAAGTACAAGTTGTTGATCGACACCTGGCGGCGCATGCCGATCGGACTGGCCAATCGGTTGGGGCCGTTCATTGTTCGCAGCCTGGGCTGACCGACTGAAACACCGCCGCCATGGCAGCACCATACAGCCACCCACCCGCGCGCAGCCCGGCCCGTCACGCCGTTTCTGCCACGCACATTGGGCGGCGCCCGATCGGGCTGCGATCGGTCGCGCCGTCGCAGTCACGCGGCGTGGGTGGCTCAATGCCGGCCTGCCGCCAGCCGCCGGCCATCGGCACGACGCCATGACAACGCTGACTCTGCCTTGCTTTCAGTTGAAGCCGACGTGGCGGCTGCCACTGCTCGCGCTGACAGCGTTGCTGTTGCTGCTGTTGTGGCGCTTCGCCGACACCGTGGGATCGGTGGTGGCCATATGGTCCGCCTCTGAAACCTATACCCACGCCTATCTTGTTGTACCGCTGACGCTGTGGTTGGTTTGGCGGCGGCGCAAAGCGCTGCAGCAATTGGTGCCGCAACCCGGTTGGTCAGCGCTGCTGCTGATGGTTTGCGCAGTGGTGCTGTGGTGGCTGGGGCGCGTGGCCCATGTCAATGCGGCGATGCATCTGGGACTGGTTGCCCTGCTGGTGGCTAGCGTTCCTGCCGTGCTTGGTTGGCAGGTGGCCAGGGTGGTGGCGTTTCCGCTGGCGTTCATGTTTTTTGCCGCTCCGGTCGGCGAAATACTTACCCCGCTGCTGATGCAGTGGACCGCCGATTTCGTGGTCGGCGCACTTCGCTTTACTGGAATTCCGGTCTACCGCGAAGGCCAGCAACTGGTCATTCCCTCGGGTCGTTGGGCGGTGGTCGAGGCCTGCAGCGGCATCCGCTACCTGATGGCCTCGGTGATGGTCGGCTCGCTGTTCGCGTATATCAACTATCAGAGCCTGAAGCGGCGACTGATCTTTTTCGCGCTGTCGATCGTGGTGCCCATCGTCGCCAACTGGCTGCGCGCCTACATCATCGTGATGCTCGGGCATTTGTCGAACAACCGCATTGCCACTGGCGTTGACCATTTGGTCTATGGGTGGGTCTTTTTCGGCATTGTCATACTGACGCTGTTTTTTGTTGCCGCCCGCTGGGCCGAACCAGATCCCGCGCCGGGCGCGGCGTTGGCCCAGCGCGTGCGCGATGGCGCGCGCCCGTCACGCCATGACGGGCGTGTCCTGGTCAGCGCCGCACTGGCGCTGGGCGTCGCGCTGCTGCCGGGGCTGTTGCCTGGCAAGGCAGGGGACGCAGCGCAGTCCAGCGGCGTGACGTTGACACTGCCGCAGTCCATGGGCACCTGGCGCGCCACGTCCAACCCGCTGGCGAAATGGTCGCCTATACATGACGGCGCAGCGCGCCAGCAGACCGTGGCCTACGAATCGGCGCAAGGTGTGGTCGGCGTCTACGTCGCGTATTACCGCAACCAGTCTGACAGCGCCAAGTTGATCAGTTCGACGAACGTCTTGCTGCGCAGCGAGGATGAAAATTGGCAAGTTGTCGCGCAGGGCCAGCGCGACGCACCCTCGGCGGGTGGGCTCACACACTGGCGCACGGCCACTTTATTGGCGTCCGAGCGCACGGCCGCAGCGCAGCGCGGGCGACTGACCGTCTGGCACCTGTATTGGGTGGCGGGTCACCTGACCAACAGCGACGTCTTGGGCAAGCTCTGGCAGGCCTGGGCCGCCATTCGAGGCGACGGCGATGATGCCGCTGCGGTGTATGTTTACTGCGCGCAGGCCGATGATGGCGCCGCGGACCACTTGCTCGGGGCATTCATCGAGGCCAACTTCGGCCTGTTGCAAGCGACGCTGGAGCAAACCCGAATGGCGCGCTGAGTCGGCAGTACGTGCCATGTTTTCACAATTAAATATTCAGCAGCAATAAGATGAACACCGTCTCTGTGATTGGTCTGGGCTATGTGGGGCTGCCGTTGGTCGTGGCCTTCGGCAAACAAATGCGCACCATCGGTTTCGATATTGCCGAAGCCAAAGTACAGGCCTGCCAGCGTGGCACCGATCCGTCGCGCGAACTTCCGGATTCGGAACTGGCGGCCGCCACCCATGCCGTCTACACCTCGGATGGAGCGTTGCTCGCCGAAGCCGACATCATCATCGTCGCCGTGCCGACGCCGGTCGACGAGGCGCACATTCCCGATTTCGGCCCGTTGATCGGCGCGTCGACCAGTGCCGGGCGCTTCATGAAAAAAGGCGCGATCGTGGTCTACGAGTCCACCGTCTACCCTGGCGCGACAGAAGAGGTCTGCATTCCGGTGCTGGAGCGGGTCTCAGGTCTGAAGTGGAAGCAGGACTTCTTTGTCGGCTACAGCCCCGAGCGCATCAACCCGGGCGACAAGGAACATACGCTGACCCGGATCCTGAAAATCGTCTCCGGCGACACGCCGCAGACGCTGGACAAGGTGGCAGCGCTGTACGAACGCATCATCGTCCCCGGCGTACACCGGGCCAGCAGCATCAAGGCCGCCGAAGCCGCGAAGGTGATTGAAAACACCCAGCGCGACTTGAACATCGCGCTGATGAACGAGCTGGCGATCATTTTTGACAAGATCGGCATCGACACCTCGGAAGTGCTGGCGGCCGCCGGCACCAAGTGGAACTTCCTGAAGTTCAAGCCCGGCCTGGTCGGTGGCCACTGCATTGGCGTCGACCCGTACTATTTGACGCACAAGGCCGAGATGCTGGGCTACCACCCGCAGGTGATCCTGGCCGGCCGCCGTATCAATGACGGCATGGCCAAGTTCGTCGCCGAGCAGACCATCAAGCAAATGATCGCCACCGGCAGCCACGTCAAGGGCGCGCGCGTCAACGTGCTGGGCCTGACGTTCAAGGAAGACTGCGGCGACCTGCGCAACAGCAAGGTCATCGACATCATCCATGAGCTGGAAAGCTACGGCGTCGACGTGTTTGTCGCCGACCCGCTTGCCGACCCTGACGAGGCAATGCACGAATACAAAGTGAGGCTGACGCGGTTTGACGACCTGCCGCGCGCCGACGCCATCGTCGCGGCTGTCTCGCACCGGGAATTTGCCGCATTGGGCGTCGAACGGCTGTGCAGCAAGCTCGTCCATGGCGGTGTCTTCATTGATGTCAAGGCCGGCTTCGATGCGACACAGCTGGGCGCGGCCGGCGTGCGCGTATGGCGCCTGTAAGGACGGCCACGCGCGCACCCGTGACGGCAATGCCCATGCGTTTGCCGTGTACTGCATTGCAAACGCAACAACTGCAACGGTTGCGCGATGGAGCCGCAGATGCAAGCGTGTGCTGATGCGCGGCCCTTGGTCGCGCATCTGGTGTATCGCTTCGACACCGGTGGGCTGGAAAATGGGGTCGTGAATCTGATCAACCACGGGCAGCGGTTTCGCCATGTGGTGGTTGCCTTGACCGAGGTGGCGGAAAACTTCAGCCGCCGTGTGCAGCGCCAGGATGTCGCCTTCTTCGCCCTGCACAAGCCGCCCGGACACGCGCTGGCGTTGTATCCGCGGCTGTACCGGCTTTGGCGCAGATTGCGGCCGGCGGTGGTGCATACGCGCAATCTGGCGGCGCTGGAATGCCAGTTTCCCGCGCTGGCCGCGGGCGTGCCGGTGCGCATCCATGGCGAACACGGGCGCGACGTGACCGATGTGCGCGGCGACAACCGGCGCCACCAGTGGGCACGCCGGATTTACAGCCCCGCCGTGCAGTGCTGGGTGCCGTTGTCGCGCGACCTGCAGGACTATCTCGTTGAGCGGGTGGGCATCGCGCCGGGCCGGATCGAGCGCATCTACAACGGCGTCGATACCCAGCGTTTCGACGCGGTACACGCCGAAACCCCCAGCGCAGCGCGCCGAGCCTTGCCGGGGTGCCCGTTTCAGGGCGAGGGGCTGTGGTGCGTGGGCACCGTCGGGCGCATGCAGGCGATCAAGGACCAGACGTTGCTGGCCGAGGCGTTTGTCCGCGCGCTGAAGCAGCGGCCGGCGCTGCGCAGCCAACTGCGCCTGGTGATGGTTGGCGACGGGCCGCTGCGGACGCAGGCGCAGGCAGTCCTTCAGGCTGCCGGCGTTGCCGAACTGGCCTGGCTGCCGGGTGAACGCGCCGACGTGCCGGCCGTCATGCGTGCGCTTGACGTCTTTGCACTGCCGTCGTTGGCCGAGGGCATCTCCAACACCATTTTGGAGGCGATGGCCAGCGGTGTGGCGGTGCTGGCAACCGATGTTGGCGGCAATGCCGAACTGGTGGCCGATGGCGTGACCGGACACCTCGTCCCGGCAGCCGATGCCGACGCCATGGCCGCTGCGCTGCTGCGCATGGCCGATGGGCCGCAAGCCAGCCGTGCGATGGGCGCCGCGGGCCGGGCGGTGGTCGAGCAACGCTTCAGCCTTCAGGCCATGGTCGCAGCGTACGAAAACATGTATCGGCGGCTGCTGCTTCGCCACGCGCCTCAACTTGTTCGGCAGGATTAGCCATGTGCGGTATTACCGGAATTTTTGATACGCAGGGTGGCCGACAGGTTGACGCGGCGGTGCTGCAGCGGATGAACGATTCGCAGCACCACCGCGGCCCGGACGAAGGCAGCGTGCACATCGAGCCCGGCGTCGGCTTCGGTCACCGGCGGCTGTCGATCATCGATGTCGCCACCGGCCAGCAGCCGCTGTTCAACGAAGACGGCTCGGTGGTGGTGGTGTTCAACGGCGAGATCTACAACTTTGCGCCACTGATGGCCGAGTTGCAGGCGCTCGGCCACCGCTTCCACACCAAGAGCGATACCGAAGTCATCGTCCACGCCTGGGAGCAGTGGGGCGAGGACTGCGTGCAGCGCTTTCGCGGCATGTTCGCGTTCGCGCTGTGGGACCGCAACCGGCAGACGCTATTCATGGCGCGCGACCGGCTCGGCGTCAAGCCGATGTACTACGCGCTGCTTGACGATGGCACCTTGCTGTTCGGCTCGGAGCTGAAGTCCATCCTGGAGCACGGCGGGCTGCGCCGCGAGATCGACCCGCTGGCGGTCGAGGAGTACTTTTCGCTCGGCTATGTTGCCGAGCCACGCACCATTTTTCGCCAGGCGTTGAAGCTGCCGCCGGCGCATCTGCTGGTGGTGCGCCGTGGCCAGGCGCTGCCGCAACCGCGTCGCTACTGGGATGTGCGCTTCACCCTCGACCAGCGCATCGGGCTGCAAGAGGCCTGTGAAGAGCTGAACCGCCGCCTGCAGGAGTCGATCAAGCTGCGCCTGATTTCAGAGGTGCCGCTGGGCGCGTTCTTGTCTGGCGGCGTGGACTCCAGCGCGGTGGTGGCGCTGATGGCCGGCCTGTCGGACGAAGCGGTCAACACCTGCTCGATCGCCTTTGCCGACCCCAAGTTCAACGAGAGCGAGTTTGCCCAGATGGTGGCCGACCGCTACCGCACCAACCACCGGGTGGAACAGGTCGACGTTGACGATTTCGACCTGATCGACACGCTGGCCCGGCTGTACGACGAGCCCTATGCCGACAGCTCGGCGATCCCGACCTACCGCGTCTGCCAACTGGCGCGCAAGCACGTCACGGTGGCGTTGTCGGGCGATGGCGGCGACGAGACCTTTGGCGGCTATCGCCGCTATCGGCTGCACCTGATGGAAGAGCGCATGCGCGCCAGCATGCCGGCGGCCATTCGCCAACCCCTGTTCGGCTTTCTCGGTCGCGTCTATCCGAAAGCCGATTGGGCGCCGCGCGTGCTGCGCGCCAAGACCACGTTTCAAGGCATTGCGCGGACCTCGGTCGAGGCGTATTTCCACAGCATGTCGCAGATCCGCGAGCCGATGCGCAGCCAGTTGTTCACGCCCAAATTCAAGTCACTGCTTGGCGGCTACCGGGCGCTGGACGTCTTCGAGCGCCATGCGCGCCGCGCCGATACCGATGACCCACTGGCGCTGATTCAGTACATCGACCTGCAGACCTATCTGGTCGGCGACATCAACACCAAGGTCGACCGTGCCAGCATGGCGCACTCGCTGGAGGTGCGCGAGCCACTGATGGACCATGAACTGGTCGAATGGGTCGCCCGCCTGCCGTCGTCGCTGAAGCTGGCCGGCGGCAACGGCAAGATGTTTTTCAAGAAGGCGATGGAGCCGCGGCTGCCCAACGACGTGCTGTACCGGCCCAAGATGGGGTTTGCGGTGCCGCTGGCGCGCTGGTTTTCCGGCCCGCTGCGCGCACGCGTGCGCTCGGCGCTGCTGGAAGGGCCCATGCTCGACAGCGGCTGGTTCAACGCGGCGTGCATTCGGCGCATCGTCGAGCAGCACGAGTCTGGCGCGCACGACCACAGCACGCCGCTGTGGGCGCTGCTGATGTACGACGCCTTCCTGCGCCAGTCGGTCGGCGCGTCGGGGCTGGCGGCAGCGGCATGAAAATCCTCTACCACCACCGTACTGCGTCCAAGGACGGACAGGCGGTGCATATCGAGGAGATGGTCGACGCGCTGCGCTCGCTCGGTCACGAGGTGCTGGTCGTCGCGCCTGCGGTTGGCGGTGATCCTTCGGCGATGGGCGGCGAGGTCGGGTGGGTCAGGCGTTTGCGCGACAGCCTGCCACGCGCGGCATACGAGCTGCTGGAGCTGGCCTACACCCTGGTGGCCTACCGCAAGCTGGCGGCGGCGGCACGCAGCTTCCAGCCCGACATGGTCTATGAGCGCTACAACCTGTTTCTGCTGGCCGGTGCGCTGTTGCGCTGGCGGCGCGGCGTGCCGCTGCTGCTGGAAGTCAATGCACCGCTGGTTCAGGAACGCCACCGTTTCAGCGGGCTGAGCCTGCTCGGGCTGGCCAATTGGGCCGAAGGCTGTGCCTGGCGCCGCTGCGACGTGGTGCTGCCGGTGACTCAGGTGCTGGCCGACCATGTCCGGCGCAGACAGGTGCCCGACGAACGCATCGTGGTCATTCCCAATGGCATCAACGAGGCCCATTTCGCTGCCGCTCCCGATCCTGTCGAGGCCAAGCGCCGCCTGGGCTGGGGCGATGCACTGGTGCTGGGCTTCACCGGTTTCGTTCGCGACTGGCACGGCATAGACCGTGTGGTGCGCTGGCTGGCCGGCCCCGACGCGCCGCCGCAGGCCCGCTTGCTGATGGTCGGCGACGGCCCGGCACGGGCCGAGCTGGAAGCGCTGGCGGGCGAATTGAAGCTCGGTGACCGGGTTCGCTTCACCGGAGTGGTCGACCGCGGCGAGGTGCCGGCACTGGCGGCGGCATTCGATGTCGCGCTGCAGCCGGCGGTGACGCCTTACGCGTCGCCGTTGAAGCTGTTCGAGTACCTGGCATTGGGCAAGGCGGTGGTCGCGCCGCGTGAGCCCAACCTGCTGGAGGTGCTGCGTGACGGCGACAACGCGGTGATGTTCGACGGCCAGGCGCCGGGTGGCCTGGAGCAGGCGTTGCACCGGGTGTGCAACGATGCCGACTTGCGCGCGCATGTGGCCGCCGGTGCCGCGGCATCCATCGCCCGCCAGGGCCTGACCTGGCGCAACAACGCACAACGCGTCGTGGCCCTGGCGCAGGCACTGCGCGCCGGGCAGCGGCCGAGCGGCCGCGCGCCGGGCAGCGCAGCCGAGGCCGGACGGTGAGCCACGTCGCACCGACGTCTGGCGCGGCGGCGGCCGGGCGGCCAATCCGCACGCTGCTGTTTTCGTCGCTGTACCCGAGCAGTGCACGACCCAACCACGGCATCTTCGTCGAGACGCGGCTGCGCGAGCTGCTCAAGACCGGCCGCGTGCAGACCAAGGTCATCGCGCCGGTGCCCTGGTTTTATTCGACCGACCCGCGCCACGGCGAGCGCGCACAAATGGCGGCCACGCCGCGCGCCGAGGTTCGCCACGGCATTGATGTGCGGCACCCGCGCTACGCGGTGATTCCCAAAGTCGGCATGACCTTGGCGCCGCTGACGCTGGCGCTGGCCGCCGAGCCGCAAGTGCGTCGCCTGATTCGCGAAGGCTTTGACTTCGATTTGATCGATGCGCACTACTACTACCCCGACGGTGTCGCCGCGGCGTGGTTGGCCAGGCGTTTTCGCAAGCCGTTGGCAATCACCGCCCGCGGCACCGACCTGAACCTGATCCCGCAGTACGCGCTGCCGCGCCGGATGATCGATTGGGCCGCGCAGTCTGCCGATGCCTCAATCGGCGTCTGTGCTGCACTGATGGATGTGCTGCGCGCGCGTGGGCTTCCCGACGGCAAACTGCACGTCATGCGCAACGGCGTCGACCTGCAGCGCTTCAGCCCGCAGCCAATGGCGCAGGCACGCGCCGCGCTCGGGTTGCCGGCCGAGGGGCCGGTACTGCTGTCGGTCGGGCTGCTGATCGAGCGCAAAGGCCACCATCTGGTGATCGATGCACTGCCGGCGCTGCTCGCCCGGCATCCGGCCGCGCATCTGGTGATATTGGGCGAAGGCGAGGAGCGGCCGGCGCTGCAGCAGCGGATTGAACGCCTTGGGCTGCAGCAGCGGGTACGCCTTCCTGGCGCCATCGCCAACGACCGCATGGCGCAGTGGTACAGCGCGGCCGACGTGCTGGTGCTGGCGTCCAGCCGCGAGGGTTGGGCCAACGTCTTGCTCGAAGCGATGGCATGTGGAACGCCGGTGGCGGCGACCCGGGTCTGGGGCACGCCCGAAGTCGTTGCCGACCCGGTGGCCGGTGAGCTGATCGCGCGCCGCGACGCCGCGTCGATTGCCGAGGCGGTGGGCGCACTGCTGGCGCGCCGTCCACCGCGCGAGGCCGTGCGCCGCTACGCTGAAGGCTTTGGCTGGGAACACACCAGCCAGGCCCAGGTCGCTCTTTTCGAGCGCTTGGCAACCGCCAAGGCCGGAGATGCGTGAGCCGGCAGCGCGGCGGCGGTCCGCTGTCGGCCCGCGCCGGCGGCGCCACGCCGCTGGCCCGACGGCATCGCAGCCGTGCCACGCTTGAAGCGTACCGATCGACACAGCCATGTTGAAGTTGCTTTTGTCAGCGCTATCGCCCGCGGGTCGCAAGGCCCGCCTTTCGATCCTGATCTTTCACCGGGTGTTCGCCAAGCCCGACCCCTTGTTTCCGGACGAAGTCGACGCCGCGCGCTTTGACAACATCTGTCGGTGGCTGCGCGACTGGTTCAATGTGTTGCCGCTGGACGAAGCGGTGCGGCGGTTGGCCGACCGGCGCTTGCCCGCATGTGCGGCGGCAATCACCTTTGATGACGGCTATGCCGACAACCATGATGTGGCGCTACCGATATTGTTGCGGCACGGCTTGCCAGCCACTTTCTTCATCGCCAGCGGCTTTCTGGATGGCGGGCGGATGTGGAACGACACGATCATCGAAGCTGTACGCCGCACCAGAGAACGCGAGCTGTGCCTGCAACCGCCGGTCGCGCCGCATGCCGGCCAGACGGTGGCCGATTCAGCATCGAGCGGCCTGTGGCATTTGCCGGTGGGCTCGACCGAAGATCGGCGACGGGCACTGGCCGCGCTCATCCGCGGCGCCAAATATCTGCCACACCTGCAGCGTGTGGCCCTTGCCGGGCAGGTCGCCGCTGCTGCGAAGGCCGACCTGACCAATGACTTGATGATGCGCGCGACGCAAGTCGTCGCGCTGCATCGCGCCGGCATGCAAATTGGTGCGCACACCGTGAGCCATCCGATCATGTCTGCCCTCGACGACGACCAAGCGCGCGCCGAGCTGACTGCCAATCGAGACATGCTGCAAGCACTTTTGCAGGCACCTGTGACCCTGTTTGCGTATCCGAACGGGCAGCCCGACATCGACTGGACCGCACGCACGGCAGAACTGGTGCGCGAGGTCGGCTTCACCGCCGCAGTTTCCACGGCGTGGGGTGCAGCACGCCACGACACTTCGCTGTACGCGCTGCCACGCTTCACGCCCTGGGATCTTGGACGCATGCGCTTCGGACTCAGTTTGGCGCGCAACCTGATTGCAGCCTGAGCTGTCGCGAGCCTCTTTTCAGCCCTATCACAAGACGACCGCCATGGATAATGAACCATCAGAAATGACGGGTTCCGGAGTTGCCGGGTTGCCCGCAGCAGGAGTGAAGATGCCCAGAAGCTGTGCCGTGATCGTCCCGGTCTACAACGAACACCGCGCAATCCAGGAGACCGTGACGCGGCTGCAGACCTTGTGCGCACAGGTATCGGGTTACGACTTCGAGATCATTTGCATTGATGATGGCTCGAACGATGGCACCGATGAGATCCTTGCCGCACTCCCCGGTATCACGGTCATCACACACGACGTCAACCGCGGCTATGGTGCAGCGCTGCGCACCGGATTGGATTACTGCTCGCAGGAGTGGATTTTCATCACCGACGCCGATGGCACCTACCCGCTAAATGACTTGCCCAGGCTGCTTGAGGTGGCCGTCACTGGAGTCGACATGGTGGTCGGCAACCGTGTCGGCGATGGCTTGTCGGCAACCCCTTTTCACCGTTTGGCGCGCTGGATACTGCGCAAGATGGTGCATGGTCTTACCGGCGTGATGGTGCCCGACCTAAACTCTGGAATGCGCGTCTTCCGGCGCACGCTGTATGCCGAATTTCGGCACCTGCTGCCGATGGGCTTCTCGTTCACGACCACGCTGACGGTGGCTTCGCTCTATAGCGGTCACAAGGTGCGCTACGAGCCGATCCGATACGAGAAACGCATCGGCAAGTCGAACATCAAGCCGGTCAAGGATTTTCTTGGCTTCTCAATGCTGATTGTCCGGCTGGCGTCTTACTTTGAGCCGTTGCGCTTTTTCCTGCCGGCCGCAGGTGTGCTGTTCCTGTTGGGGCTATTGCGGGCAATACGCGATGTGATCGTCGTCAACCAGTTTGGCGCACTATCGGTGATCCTGTTCCTGACTGGATTCCAGGTGTTCGTGCTTGGTGTAATTGCCGATGTCATCGTGCGTCGCTTCCAGATGAGTCCGATCGTGCCGCAGCAGCCAGACCGCCCGCGTCTGTTGCCGGCCGCGTCCACGCTGCCGCGAACTGCGGATTCGGCGCAGTCCGCGGCGTCGCTCGACTCCGTACGGTAGTTGCCGGATGTGCGGCATCACCGGGTGGATTTCCGGCACCGGGCAAAGCCCTGACGCGGAACTGCTCAGGCGCATCACGCGCGGATTGGCCCATCGCGGTCCGGATGCGGAAGGGGTGGTCATTGATGGCGCTGCCGGTCTGGGCCATAGGCGCCTGTCGGTACTCGATCTGAGTCCCGCCAATAACCAGCCGTTTCGCGACCACAGTGGTCGCTGGCTGATGGTCTTCAACGGCGAGATATACAACTTTGCCGAACTCAAGCGCGAGCTGGTCGCGGCGGGTCATCGCTTCATGACCCTGGGCGACACCGAGGTCTTGCTTGAGGCACTCAAGGCCTGGGGGACGGCGGCGCTGGATCGACTGAACGGCATGTTCGCGTTCGCCTTGTGGGACACACAGGCGCAGCGCTTGCTGATCGGTCGCGACAGGCTGGGCAAGAAGCCGCTGTTCTATGCCATGCTCCCCGATGGTGGCCTGCTGCTGGCTTCGGAGCCCAAGGCGTTGGCGCAGCATCCGGCGCTCGCGGGCGAGCTCGACGCAGTGGCAATGGCGCATTACCTGCGACTGAACTACGTGCCTTGTCACGGCAGCCTGTATGCCGGCGTTCAGTCGCTGCCGCCGGCCAGTTGGGCCGAGTTCACCCCGGGCCAGCGACTGCGCATCCACCGGTATTGGGATCTGGCCGCAAAATTTCGCGACAAGCGGCAGTTTCGCTCGGACGGCGAGGCCGCCGAGGCGCTCAATGCGCTGATTGACGACGCAGTACGTGCGCGCTTGGTCAGCGACGTGCCGCTTGGCGCTTTCTTGAGTGGAGGCGTCGATTCGTCGGCCATCGTCGCAGCGATGGTGCGGCAGCGGTCGGCCGACAGTGTGTACACGTTCACGTCGGGTTTCGTTGAGGACAGCTTCGACGAGTCGCCGGTTGCCGAGCGGTTGGCGGCCCACTTCGGACTTACGCACCGCACGCAGCACCTCGACACGAAGGTACTGGACGTGATTCCCGCGGTGATGGCCACAGCCAGCGAACCCCTGGCCGACAGTTCTGCCTTGCCGATGTATTTTCTGTCGCGCTTCACACGCGAGCATGTCACCGTCGCATTGTCCGGCGACGGTGGCGACGAGGCATTTGCGGGTTATGAGACCTACACCGCCGACAAGCTGCATCGGCTGGCAGCGCACTCGCCGCGCTGGTTGCGCAAGAACCTGCCGACATTGCTCGACCGCGTGCTGCCGGTGAATCACGAGAAGGTTGGACGGTCGGAGAAGCTGCGCCGTTTTTCCGCCGCGCTGGCGTTCGACTTCCCGCGTGCCCATGCGTCATGGCGCGACATCTTCAGTGCAGACGAGTTGCGCCGCATCATGACGCCTGCTTGGCGCGAGAAGGTTGACTCACACCCGCAGACCGACCTGTTCGACGCCTATTTCGCCCAGTATTTCGACGATGTGGCAGGCTGCGACCCGCTTGATCAGGCGACCTATGTCGACATCAAGACCTGGATGGTCGATGACATCCTGGTCAAAGCCGACCGCACATCGATGGCCAACTCACTCGAGGTGCGCTGTCCGCTGCTCGACCACCGGGTAGTGGAGTTCGCCGCGCAGTTACCGCCGAGCTTCAAGCTTCGCGGACTGAAAAAGAAGTACCTGCTGCGTTACGGCCAGCGGCAGCGCCTGCCCGACTGGCTTCTTCACCGCCGGAAGCAGGGTTTCAACGCGCCGGTGTCCACGTGGGTGCTGGGACCGCTGCGCGAGCTGTGCCGACAGTCCTTGGCCTCGCCCCGTCTGTGTGAGTGGTTCGACGCGGCGCAGATTGAGCGTCTCTGGCGTGACCATGAGTCTATGCGTGCGGACAACGGTCTGAAGCTGTTCGGACTGATGACTTTGGGCCTGTTCATGGAAGGTGCCGCCGCGGCGCCACCGAGCACTTGAGTCGACCGCAGCAGCAGCGCTGCCGATCATTTCACCTCGACTGGCTGGGCGCGATTCTGGATGACCGAATGCGCCAGGCGGCTACCAAGACGACCAGCACGATCAGCGATTGCGTAGGCAGCAAATAGCGGGAACTGGCGCCTTGGTCGGCCATGGCCTGGATCAGCGACGAGGCCCACACCGCGGCCACTGCCGCGGTAAGAACAGTGTTCCAGCGCAGTGCGGCACGCAGCCGTGCCGACAGCAACACGGCTGCGGACAAAAGGACGAAGACGAGGTTGGCCAGGCGCAGGAGCGGATGCTCAACAGCCCATAGACCGAGCGCGGCGCGTCGAACAGGCGGTGGCTGGATGCTGTCGGGAGCCCAAAAATTCGGCACCGTCCAGAAATCGACCCATGCGCTGGCGACGCTTTTTGCGTACAGCCACGGGTGTTCGGCAATCATCGCCCGACCCACCGCCTGAAACTGGCGCGAAGCCTCGGGCATGGTCCACCCGAGTTCACGCTGGACGCGCGGCCAGGCGTACCACACGGTGTTTCGGGCGTGGCCGACCTCGGCAATGCGGGCGTCGCGTGTTTCCTGGATGATTTGGCGCAGCGGGGCAAAGCGCTCGGGGGCCAACTCGATATCGTCGTGGAAGTGGTTCATGAAGCCGAAGCCACTCTGCGTTGACATCGTGAACGGTCCGACTTTGACCTGGACGACCGCGCACCAGGCAAGCACCAGTGCCAGCGCCGGTATGGCCATTGCCAGGCCTACCGTGGCGAGCTTGATGCGCCAGGTCCGGCCCGCGGGCAAGGCACGCCATGCGGCAGCCAATGCGTGGCGACCGCGGGCCGTGCTGCCGACCGCGCCTTGGCTGGCCAGAAGCGGGGCGATGAACAGCGTCAGTGCGCCAAACAGCACCGGCAGGAAAACGAACTGCGGCCGAACCATGGCTGCCAGCCAGGCCAACACACTGGCGACGATGGCTGCCGGCAATGCCGTACGCCCTTCGCCAAGCCGTCGCAACACCACCAGCCAAGCGGCCAGCGCCACGGTCACGGTGAAGGCCGACATGGCTTCCGTCAACAGAATGTTTTCCTGGAATAGCTGCTGCAGGTTCATGTGGTGCAGCAGGCCGACCGCGAACGCCAGCGCGCGGTTGCCGGTCAACGCCAACGTGATGGCAAACAGCACCATGGCGTGTGCAAGCCCCATCACCATCTGCGCGGCGATTACCCGTTTGGGCGACAGGTCGAGCGCCGCAATCAACAGGGGGTAACCGGGTGTGCGACGGCCGAGACCGACGCTGAAGTCACCACTGAGCAAGTCCTGCGCCGCCTGCACGTAGGTCGATGAGTCCGGCGATGTCAACACGGGGTAGTCGAGCAGCATCAGCCAACGCAAGCCGATGCCGACCAGCGTCAACGCCAGCAGCCAGGGCCAGGCGCTAACCAGATTGGCGCTGGCGTCGCCGCGCCTCGGATCGAACAAGGGGCCTGACGAGCCTGAACCGCTGGCGGCTGCGCTTTGTGTTCGCCCAGGGGTCTGGGCTGCGCTCAGCCCGTCCGCGGCAGGGGCCTGGGAAGCTTGGTACGACCCGGCGTTTCGAGGTGAGTTTTCCGAGCGCATGTGGATATTCATCGGGCGACAATGTGGCGTGAATCGAATCTGAACCTGGCCGTCCCGAACAACGGCGGAATCAACCAGACCGCGGTTGACGAGTGACGTTAGGCGACAGACTAAGGTGACGCTGAACCATTGCTTTGTTGAGAGGGTCGTTCACGGCCCGGGTGGTGGCATGGCCTGTCATAAGGGCTGGCGCAGGGGTGCTTCTGTGGCAAGTGGTGGCGCCTCTTGCTTGTGGCCCCACCACAGCAGGCCACCGGGAAGCGCGGCAAGCAGTTGCAGCAGGCCGAACCCGAGCGACAGCACCAGGGCCTCGTGCGCAACCAGCCCCACCGATCGTCCCAACAACACCATCGCCGCTTCTCGAAGGCCCCAGCCACCCAACGACACCGGCAGTACGGTGACCAGCACGGTGCCGCCTACCAACAGCAGCGCTGCCGGTGCGTCCAGTTGCAGTCCCAGCGCCCACGCCAGCAACTGCACGCAAACCACCGGACACAGATTGGCTGCCGCACCAAACAGCACCACGGCAGCCAGCGTTCCGGGCTGGCGACCGAGTTGCTGCAATGCCTGCGCGACCGTGGCCAAGGCGCGCCCCCACTTGGCGAGTCCGGCGGCGGTGGACAGCCACCGGTCGGCACTGGCCAGCGTCAGCAGTCCGACCAGCAGCAACGGACCCGCCAGCGCCAGAGGCCAGCGCTGTGTCTCGGACAGTCCTGCTCCGCGTACCGGCAGGCAGGCAGCCACCATCAATGCCAGGACCGTCATGCCGGTGATGCGCTCAATCGCCACGCTGGCGAAGGCCGGACCGAGTGTCGATAAACGGCGCTTGAGCCACCAGACGCGGACCACGTCACCGCCGACCGATGCCGGCAACACCTGATTAAAGAACAGCCCGACCATCACCCAGCGCCATGCCGACGCGAAGTCAAGCAGGTGGCCTGTGGCCGCGACGATGCGCTGCCAACGCCAGGCGATGAACACCGCCTGCAGCAGCAAGGGCGCCGAAGCAAGCAGCAATCCTGTTGTCGAAGCACGACGGACCACATTCAAAAGGCCGGTGGTGTCGACAAGGCGGGCAGCCAGACCCAGCAGCGCTGCGGTGATCGCGACCTTCAGCAGGATCAGTACGTCGCGCCGGTTCATACAAGCCCGGAAGGAACGCGTGTCAGCGCGCCGCCGCGGTCGGCGAATTGGGGCGCGGCGCGGCGGTGACTGCCTGTTGCTGAAGCTGACCCATGGCGACGAACTTGGCACCGGCGACTGCGGCAAACAGGTAGTACGGCAACTCCCAGAACGCCAAATCGAGAAACGCGCCGCCTACCGCATAGCCAACCAGCGAGGCCTGCACCATCGAACCGAGCTCGTGACCCCAGCCCAGGCCGTTTTCGGCTGAACAATGCTTGCGCAACCACGCACACTGCATCCACACCAACAACCAAAAGGTCAGCAGCAGTACCAAGCCCGGATAGCCCAGGCTGCCCAGAACCTGGAAATAGATGCTGTGCGCGACCAGAACAATTGTCGGCACCGGAGAGTACCGAATGGACGTGGCGACGCTTTGCCACTCGAAGCCTCCGCCGATTGGAAAGCGGTCATTGGCGATGTTGGTGGCGGTCTGCCAGGCCACGATGCGGCCTTGCGCGGAACTGTCCTCTTCATAGGTACGCAAGGTGTCCATCTTGGCATACCACTTCTCTGGAAGATTGGGCACCACGATCGCGCCGACCACGAGTGCCGCGACCATGATCTGCAGCTTGTTGCGGCTGCGGCTCCAAAACAGCAGCAGCATCGACGCCACCGCCAGCATGGCCCCGCGCGAATAACACCCCAGCACCGCGATTGCGCACACAAGCATCGCCAGCGCAATGGCGCGGCGCAACCACGGCCGCGGCGTGCGCCGCAAAAGGAAGTACAGCAGCGGCACCACCATCGACAGTCCGACGCCCAACGAGTTGTTGCCGTCGATCGGACTGTCGGGTGGACCGCTGACCATCGACGTGCCGCCGGTGACCATGACGAACACGCCGCCCTTCACACCGAAGAAACCAAGCGCCAGTGCCAGCACGGTGACCAGTGCAAATACGTCGCTCCGGCTTTCGATGAGCTGCACGATGACCACGGTCATTACCAGGATCTTGCTCACGCGGATGGCCAATACCCAGGCTTCCTCGGGTTGCAGGGCAAACATGTTCACGAACAGCGACCAGGCCAGTATCACGATCAGCAATGCGGCCGCTGCCCCGCCCTTGGGTCGTCCGAACTTGCCGTGGATCATCATCGACGCCAGCGTTGCGATGGCAAACAACAGCGCGAACGGAAAGTTGTAGGCCAGGCCCCATGACATCCGGTGGGGGTTCATGACCCCGAAAAGCACCCAGGCCAGCGCGGGAACAATCGGCCGTTTGACCGCTGCGACCAGCACCACGAGCAGAAAGCCGAACAGGATCAGATCGCGGATCGACATGGGCGCAGGTTACGGGATTGATACGAGACCGAACGGCGCTTCGTCACCTTGTCCATCCTTCGCGGCCCAGTCCGGCGTTCGTCGTTGCCGCGGGCCACGCTCAATCGTCCCGCAGCCACAGCTCAAGCATGACCAGGATCCAAACCAATTCGCCGTAAAAACCGGCGTGGCTGGGCAGCAAGTCGTCCAGGAGCGTGCGCAGGAACTGCGGGCGGACGATGCCGCGTGTGGCCAGACTGCCCAGGGCATCGGCAACCAGTCGCCGCAGCGCATCATGCTGCAATGCCCACACGCCGAAAGGCAGCCCAAATCCGTGTTTGGGCTTGCGGATGATGGCGTCGGGAAGGAAGCCGCGCAGCGCTTCCTTGAAGAACCAGCGCAGTTTGAGGCGACGCAGTTTCCAGTCGGCACGCATGTGCAGGGACAACTCCAGCATGCCCGGATCCAGCATCGGAAAGCCCACGGACACGCCGGCCAGGTTCGTCGTGCCACAGACCTTGGGCAGGTCGGTTTCGGCGAGGGTATAGCGCCAGTCGTACGCGAGCATGCGGTCGATGTCGGACTCTGCCGTCGCCGCTTGCCATACCGTCTGCTGATGCCGCTGCGGCGCCGACGGATCAACCTGTGCAAGAAAGTCCGCCTCGAAAATGGTCTTTAGCCCTATGCGCTCAAGCAGGTTGTAGCTCTGCATGCGGTCGGGCATCGGCAGGCGCGCCTGCTCGACGTAGCTGGCGCCCTTGCGCAGCAAGGGCAGTTGGCCGAGCGCGCTTCGGCTGAGAAGCGGCTCGATGGCACGCTCGCGCAACGCTCGAGGAACGCGGCCGTACCAGCCAAACACTGCTTGTTTGGCATAGCGCGAGTTGCCGCCGAACAACTCGTCACCCCCGTCGCCAGCCAACAGTCGGCTGACACCGTCTTCTTGAGCGTGCAGCGCGCAGAAATAGGCCGGCACCGCAGAAGAGTTGCCGAAGGGTTGGTCGTAGTGGCGTGCCACTTTGGGCATACCGTGCAGCAAATCGCCAGGCTTGACGTAGTACGCGTAATGCTTGCAGCCGAAGTGCTGAGCGGCCAAGCGGGCATAGGCCATCTCGTCGTAGCCTTCGGCTTCAAAGCCGATCGAATAACCAGTGGTGTTGGGGCCTCCGACCGCGGCGGCAATCAGTCCGGCAACCGTCGAACTGTCCGTGCCACCGCTGAGAAAGCATGCCGCCTTGCTGCCGTCGAGCTGCGCCCGCACCGCCTTGTCCAGGCATTGTCGGAAGCGGTCACGCCAAGTCGGGAAGTCGGCCGCGTACTCTGGTTCGAAGCGTGGCTGCCAGTAAGGCAGCACACGCATGGCGCCAGCCTCGAAGATCCCCAGGTGGCCGGGCGGAAGTCGCTGTACGTCCTTGAAAATCGTCTGCGGTGACGGCACGACGTGGAAATACAGGTAGTCGTACAGCGCCTGCGCGGACAACTGATCGGCACCACGAGTGGACAGCGCATCGGCGCGTTCGGCATGCCGCAACTGGTTGCCGTCGACACGCCAGCACATCGAACGTACGGCAAAGCGGTCGACTGCCAGGAAGGTGCGGCCACCTGCCCGCCACGCTACCGAAAAATCGCCCCCTACCCGGCAGGGCGCCTGCTCGGCATGGCGGGCGATCACTGCGCGCCATGCCGCTGCGACGCCATGTGTGCGCTCTAGCTGCGTCGCCTCGGCGTCGACGAACAACGGTCGCCCGCTGGCCGAAAGCACTTCGATCAATTCGGGCTCGGAGCTGGCTGTAGGAAACATCCGAAAGCTGAGAGTGAAGCGCCGTGTGATGCCAAGGCGCCGAGGCGGTGTTGCGCTGCGTTCGGCGCAATCAAGAACCATTGCCGCCGGGGCAGGTGCGGCAAAGTGGGAGGGTCCATTCGCGTTCGGTGCATAGCCGTGCCGCACTGACCGATTGGGCTGCACTGCGTACTGAGTGCATGATCAGAGTGTAATGTCCGCGGTCTCGCCCGCGCCGGCCTGATTGGGCTGCAGCCGAGAAGCCTTGCGCACAACAGCGGCCTGCTGCCGCCCGATACCTGCGCCGGGGCCGCAAGGCGTTCCCTTTTGCACTGGTTTTTCGCACCGCACAGCGCCCATGACCATTCCCAACGTCGACCGGGATGTGATGCCTCGCCTGGCATTGTGTTGCCTGGATTTGACCAGCCTGAACGACAAGGACGACGACCAGGCGGTGATGCGTCTGGCCACTGCCGCCGCCGGGCCGGCGGGTCGGCCGGCCGCGCTGTGCGTCTGGCCGCGCGGTGTGGCGCTGGCCAAGGCGCTGGCGCCGCGTGGGGTGGCGGTGGCAGCGGTGGTCAATTTCCCCCACGGCGCGCCCGACATTGCACCGGCGGTCGCCGAGACGCGCGCCATCGTCGCCGCCGGTGCCGACGAGGTCGACCTGGTGCTGCCCTGGCGCGCGCTGGCAGCGGGACAGCCGTCAATCGCGCGTGCGCTGGTTGACGCGGTGCGCGCTGCTTGTCGTGGCCGCCTACTGAAGCTGATCATCGAATCGGGCGAGCTGCATTCGCCGGCGCTGATTGATGCGGCCTGCCGCATCGGGCTCGACGTCGGCGTCGACTTTTTGAAGACCAGCACCGGCAAGACCACGCATGGCGCGACGCCAGCGGCGGCGCGGCGCATGCTGCAGGCCATCGCCGAGCACCCGCGGGGCGCCGAGGTCGGGTTCAAGGCCTCGGGCGGCGTGCGCACGGTGGCCGATGCGGCCATTTACGCGGTGCTGGTACGCGACATCCTCGGCCCGGCAGCGCTGACACCGCGCCGGCTGCGCTTCGGCTCCAGTGCGTTGCTGGACGATATTGTTCGGGTGCTCGCCGATGGTGACCGAGCCCCGCCCATGCCCACAGGCGGCTGACCATTCCGGTCGTCGTACCGCGACCGCGTTCTTGCGGCCAGCCAGCCACCGCGTCGCCGGTCAGATTTCGACCTTGGCACCCAGCTCGACGATGCGGTTGCTCGGCAGGTTCAGGAAATCGGCCGCCGCGGCGGCGTTGCGGTGCATGCCGGCGAACAGCTTCTCGCGCCAGATCGACATGCCGTGGCCAAAGGTTGGAATCACGATGTCGCGGCTCAGGAAGTAGCTGGTGTCCATGTCCGGCAGCGGAATGCCGCGGTCTTCAAGCAGTTTCAGCGCCTCGGGCACGTCGGGGTCGTTCTTGAAGCCGAAGTGCAGCACCACCTGCCAGCAGTCGTGGCCCAGGCTGTCCATCTCGATGCGCTTGTCGAAGCCTATCCACGGCACCTCGTGGTGGCGCACCGCGACAAACAGGTTGTACTGGTGCAGCACCTTGTTGTGCTTCAGGTTGTGCATCAGTGCATTCGGCGTCAGGCCGGCCTCGGCCGACAAAAATACCGCGGTGCCGTCGACACGGGTCGGTGGGTTGACAAACACCGCGTCGAGAAAGCCCGCCAGGTCGATCGCCTCGTCGCGCAGGCGCTCACCCATCAGGCGCCGGCCCTGCATCCAGGTCAGCATCAGCGTGAACATGCCAAAGCCAATAGCCAGCGGGAACCAGCCGCCGGCAATCAGCTTGAGCAGGTTGCTGGCAAAGAAGGTCAGGTCGACGATCAGGAAAAAGCCGGTCGCCAGCACGCACAGCGGCCAGGCGTACTTCCAGCCGTAGCGGATGACGAAAAAGGTCATCACCGTGGTGATCGACATGTCCATCGTCACCGCGATGCCGTAGGCCGACGCCAGGTTGTCCGAAGTCTTGAACAGCGCCACCGCCAACACGATGAAGACATACAGCGTCCAGTTGATGAACGGCACGTAGATCTGCCCGGTGTCGCGCACCGAGGTGTGACGGATGCGCATGCGCGGCAGCAACCCGAGCTGGATGGCCTGCTTGGTGACCGAGAACGCGGCCGAGATCAGGGCCTGCGAGGCGATCACCGCGGCCGCGGTGGACAACACCAGCAGCGGTATCTCGGCCCAGCCGGGCGCCAGCATGAAGAACGGGTTGACGATCGCCTCGGGCCGCTGCAACAGCATCGAGCCCTGGCCGAAATAGTTGATCACCAGTGACGGCATCGCCAGGCCGAACCAGGCCCAGCGGATCGGCGTCTTGCCGAAGTGGCCCATGTCGGCGTAGAGCGCCTCGCCACCAGTGACCACCAGCACCACCGCGCCCAGGCCGACAAAGGCCACCCAGGGCTGGGCGGCGAAAAACCTGGCCGCGTACCACGGGTTCAAGGCGACCAACACATGCGGGTTGACAAAGACATGCGGCAGCCCCAACAGCGCCAGGCAGATAAACCACACCAGCATCACCGGGCCAAAGAACTTGCCGATGCCGCCGGTGCCAAAGCGCTGCACCGCAAACAGCCCGGTGATGATGACCAGCGTCAGCGGGATGATCCAGTGCTCCATCGCCGGCTCATAGACCTTCAGGCCCTCCATCGCACCAAGCACGGTGATGGCCGGGGTGATCACGCCGTCGCCATAGAACACCGCGGTACCGAACAGGCCGACGGTCATCAGCACGCGGCGCAGCAGCGGGCGGTCTTTCACCGCCATCGTGGCCAGCGCCAGCATCGCAATCAAGCCGCCTTCGCCGTTGTTGTCGGCACGCAGGATCAGCACCACGTACTTGATCGAGACGATCACCGTCATGGTCCAGAACAGCAGCGACAGCACGCCCAGGATGTTGTCCGGCGTGGCCGCCACATGGCCGCCGCGGAAAACCTCCTTCATCGAGTACAGCGGGCTGGTGCCGATGTCGCCATAGACCACGCCCAGCGCGCCCAGCGTCAACGCCGCCAGTTGGGCCGGGCTGCGCGCGCCGTGCTTGCCGCCATGCGGGGCCGGCGGCTTGGTCGCGGCGGAACCCGCTTTGCTGCCTGTTGACGACTTGGCCGCGGCTGGCGCGACGGTTTTGACTCCAGAGCCTGGGACGGAGGCGTTGCTCACGGTACGCAGGCCGCGGTCGCTGCCGCCGGGGCCAAAGTCCAAAGAAGGGATTGTGTGCCCAGCGTTGCGCGCCGCGTCAAGCGGCGTGGGCGGTGGATCGCGCAGCTCCAGGCGCCGATGTGTTCCGCCAGCGCGAATTGGCCAGCCCATGAACGACCAAGCCGCCCGTGGGCGGCTTGGTCAAAGGCAACAAGCGGTGTCGTCGCGTTACTTGGACGCGGCCGACGCTGCCGCGGCCGGTGCCTTGGGCTCTTCGAACTTGGCGCCGCCCTGGTTGGCGATGTAGACCACGCCGCGGCCGATTTCGGTGTCGCTCAACTCGCCGCCACCTTGCGGCGGCATGGCGTTCTTGCCCTTGAGTGCCGAAGTCAGCAAGGCCTCGTAGCCGGTGGCCACGCGCGGACCCCAGGCGGCAGAGTCGCCGACCTTGGGCGCACCAGCGGCGCCGGTGGCATGGCAGGCCGAGCACTGGGCCTGGAAGACCTGCTCGCCGGTCTTCAGCACGCCGGGGTTGGCGGCGTCGCGAATTTCGATCGAGCCCACCGGCTGCAGCCGATGGGCCACGGCTTCGGTGCTCATGCCGTCGCTGCCGGCACCGGACTTACTGCCGAAATTGACAAAGTTGGCCAGCAGGATGATCACCACCACCGGCACCACAAACGCCGCCACCACCGCGGCGATCAATTGCTTGGGGGTCTTGATCGGCCCCTCGTGCGCGTCGTTCGCGCCATGTGCATTGTGGTTGTTGTGGGCAGCGTCGCTCATGGTGTCCTCGGGGTGCTGGGGCCGCGCCGACCGGCCGCAACGACAGCGTCGTTGGACCGTGGGCAAAACCGAAAAATTATAGCCAGCGACCGGTGGCCAACCGCGCACAGCCGCCGCGCGCCGACCCGCCGCGGCAGCGCGCGTCGCATAGAATGCGCGGCTTTTCCCCGTCGCGGCGACCGTGGTGAAGTGGATATCATGCGGCCCTCCGAAGGCCACGTCGCAAGTTCGATTCTTGCCGGTCGCGCCAACTGCCCTGAGCTGCCCAGTCCATCCGTGTCACTGCCAGGGCAGGCCCAGACGATGTTTTAGCGCGGGTTGCGCGCGTTTTGGCTAACCTGTGTTTTGAGGTGTCGACCCGGCCGCGGAAATACGCGGCGTCGTGCCGCGCCACGCTCGGCTGCAACATCGTCAGATACCCAGCGGTGGCTTTGCGGCAACGTCACGGCTGGGCACGCTGCAGCAAACCGGCCAGCGCACAGTAAAGCGTGGCCTGGCGCACCGCCGCACGGTCACCAGCGAACTGCTGGCGCAGCGAGTCGACCCGCCATGCGGCTGCGTCGCGCCAGGCCCAAGCCAGCCAGACCAGACCGACCGGCTTGGCCGCGCTGCCGCCACCGGGGCCGGCGATGCCGGTCACCGCGACGCTCAAATCGGCCGCCGAGCGCAGCAGGGCGCCGACGGCCATGGCCCGCACCACCGCTTCGCTGACCGCGCCGTGCTGTTCGATCAGCGCCGCGTCGACGCCGAGCAATTCGGTCTTGGCGGCGTTGCTGTAGCTGACCACGCCGCGCTCGAACCAGTCGCTGGAGCCGGCCAAGTCGGTGCATGCGGCGGCGATCAGCCCGCCGGTACAGCTTTCGGCGCTGGCCATGCGCCAGGCGCGCGCGCGCAGCGCCGCAGCCAGCGCGCCAACCAGCGCGGGAATGGGAACCGCGTCGGCCGTAGCCGGCAACGCGGGTGGGTTCAACCGACCAGCCGCTGCCACAGCGCGATCACCAACAGCGTGCACAGCGCCGCCACCAGGTCGTCGAACAGGATGCCAAAGCCTTCGCGCCAGCCGATGGCGTGGCCGGGGCGGCGCTTGAAGCGCCGGTCGGCCCAGCCCACCGGGCCGGGCTTGGCGGCGTCGAAGAAGCGAAACAGCGCGAAGGCGGCAAACTGGGCCCTGCCGCTGGCCGGAGTGACCAGCCACAGCACGGCCCAGAACGCCACCACCTCGTCCCAGACCACCGCGCCGGGGTCGCCCTGGCCCAGGTGCTGCGCGGTGCGCGTACAGGCCCACCAGCCAACGGCGGTCGAGGCGACGATCAGCCCCCCCCACGGCGGGCCGCCCCACCAGCGATCGACAGTGACGAACACCAGCCAGGCCCACAGCGTGCCGACGGTGCCCGGCGCCACCGGCGACAACCCGGCGCCAAAGGCCAGCGCCAGCCAGCGCGCCGGGTGGCCGAGCATGAAGTTCAGGCTTGCCCGGCGCGGCGCGGCGGGTCGGGTGGCTTGCTGGCTTGGCGCGGCGTCCGGGGCGGTGAACGATGTGTTCGGCGACGACTCGGCAAGCGGACCCGGCGGGTCCGGCGGCGGTGGAGCCGCGTCGGGCAGCGGCGCGGGGGTCATTGAGGCACCCTTTGGCCTGCGGCCGGTCCCGCCAAGCGGGATTGAGCCCCTGCGGGCGGCCTGTCGGGGCTCATCGCCCGGCGCCGGAATCGGCGGCAAAGTGGTCGAAGCCGCGCTGCGAGCAAGGCTGCTCGCCGCCATCGGCGTCGACCAGACGCAGGCCCGGCGCGGCGTCGATGCGGCCAATCGGGCTGACCGCCACGCCGGCTGTCGCGGCGGCCGCGCGCACGCGGTCGGCGGCATCGGCCGCTGCGGTAAAAAGCAGTTCGTAGTCGTCGCCGCCGGCCAGCAGGCACTCGCGCTGCAGCGCGGGTGGTTGCGCGGCGAGCAGCCGGCTGCGCGGCAGCGCGGCCCACGCGATGCGCGCGCCCACGCCCGAGCGCTGCAGCACGTGGCCGAGGTCGCCAACCAGGCCGTCGCTCAAGTCAATCGCCGCACTCGCCACGCCGCGCAGCGCCAGGCCGAGGGCCACGCGCGGCTGCGGCAGCTCCATCGCCCGCCGCGCGGCCTCGAAGCCGGCGCCGTCCAGCCCCACCTGGCCGCGAAAGGCCTCCAGCGCCAGCCGTGCATCGCCAATGCCGCCGCCCGGCGGGTGGCTGACCCACAGCGTGTCGCCGGCGCGGGCGCCGTCGCGGCGCAGCGCCTGCCCAGGCGCCACTTCGCCGAAGACGGTCAGGCACAGGTTCAGCGGTCCGGCGGTGGTGTCGCCGCCGACCAGCTCGACGCCGTGCGCGTCGGCCAGCGCAAACATGCCGCGCGCCAGCCCGGCCAGCATCACCTCGTCGACCCGCGGCAGTGCCAGCGCCAGCGTAAAGGCCACCGGCCGCGCGCCGCAGGCCGCCAGGTCGCTCAGGTTGACCGCCAGCGCCTTGTGGCCCAGCCGCTCGGGCGCCACGGTGGACAGGAAGTGCCGCCCTTCGACCAGCATGTCCGACGACACCGCCCAGTGCATGCCGGGGGTCGGCGCCAGCAGCGCGCAGTCGTCGCCGATGCCGAGCACCGCGCGCGGCGTGGCACGGGTGAAGTACTTGGCAATCAGTGCAAATTCGCCCAACGGCATGGCGCGGCATTGTCGGTCAGCGCGCTGCGGCGCCGCGGCGCCACAACCCGCGTGGCCACGCGCATCAACCCGCCGCGTCGCTTGGCGTGGGCGCCGCCGGTGCCGCGACCACGCCGAGTTCGCGCAGCGTCTCGCGCAGCGCCACCGCCGCCACCGGCTTGACCAGCACGCGGTCGACCGCCGCGGGCAGGCTGTTGGCGTCGGGAACATCACCGGTGCACAGCACGCCAAACGGCGCTTCGCCGTGCCCGGCCGCCGCCTCCGCGGCGATGGTGGCCAGCAGTTGTGTGCCGTCGATGCCCGGCATGTGGCGGTCGGTGACCACCGCGGCCGCGCCGCTGGAGCGCCACAGCGCCAGCGCGGCCTGACCGTCGCTGGCCTCGGCCACCGCAAAGCCGTCGTTGCGCAGCATGGTGGCCATCAGCAGGCGACTGATCGGGTCGTCGTCGACCACCAGTACCTGGCCATTGCGTGGCGCAAGCGGTGCCAGCGCCAGCGGCGGCAACGGCAGCCGCACCACCACCTCGGTGCCGACGCCGGGCGAGCTGGTCAGCGCAATGCTGCCGTTCATGGTCTGCACCAGCCGCTTGCAAATCGCCAGGCCCAGGCCGGAGCTGTGTTCCGGCGCCGCGCTGCCCGCGCCGTGCAGGGTTTCAAAGGGCTCGAACAGCGCGTGCTGGCGCTCCGGCGCGATGCCCACGCCGCTGTCGCGAACCGACAGCAGCAGCGTGTGGCCGTGGTCGGTGACGCGCCCCGCGACTTCGACGCGGCCGCCAGCGGCCGTGTATTTGATGGCGTTGCCGATCAGGTTGCCCAAGGTCTGGCGCAGCCGCAGCGCGTCCAGCCGTGCGCGTGGGGGCAAGTCGTCGGCCAGCGTGAGCTGCAGCGCCAGACCGCGCCGCTCGGCCGCCAGCCGGTGCTGGGCGACGATCTCGCCCAGCAATTGCGCCGGCTGCACCGGCAACAGCCGCAATGGCAGGCGGCCGGACTCCAGCCGCGTCAGGTCCAGCATGTCGTCAACCAGCAGCAGCAGCGCGTCGCAGCCGTCGAGCGCCAGCCGCCACAGCGTGCGCTGCGGGTCGTCGAGCCGGCTCTCGCCAAGCTGCTGCAACGCCAGCGCAATGCCATGCAGCGGCGCGCGCAGCTCGTGGCTGGCATTGGCGACAAACAGGTTCTTGGCCTGCACCGCATCGACCAGCTTGGAGTGCAGTGCACGCTCGCTCGACACGTCAACCACCTGGCCGTTCCACGACACACGCTCGGCCGGCAGCCGGCGCGGCAAGGCCGCGCAATACAGCCAGCGCGGGCCGCGGTGCGGGTCGTCCACGCGCAGCGTATGCGACAACGGCGTGCGTTCGCGCCAGGCCTGCTCGATGGCGGCGCGCAGGCGCAGCACTTCGTCGGCCGCGCTGAAGCGCGTGAGCGCGCCAAACAGGCTGTCGCGGCCACCAAATGGTGCGCCGAGAAAGGCTTCGATGGCTTCGCTGACATAGCGTTGCTCGACCCGCCCTTCGACGTCGAGCACGTATTGGAAGACGACCCCCGGCAGGCCATTGGCGATGTCGCGCATGCGCGCCTCGGCCAGACGGCGTCGACGCACTTCCCTGGACAGGCGGCGCATCCACCAGGCGGTCAACGCGCCGCCCAGCAGCAGCGTCGCGCCGGCAGCGGCCAGCCACGGCAGCCAGCGTTGCCAGGCGATGCCGGGCAGCGGCTCGACCGCCAACCAGCGCTGCAGCAGGCGGGTGCGCTCGGTTGGCGCAATGTCGTCCAGCGCGCGGTCAAACAGCGGCAACAGTGGCGCCAGCGCACGGTTGAACGCAAAGTGAAACTGCCCGGGAAGTTCCTCGGCGCGCGCCACCTGGCGCAGCCGGCCGCTGGGGTCGGCGTTGATGCGCAGCCGGGCTGTCCATTGCAGGTCGACCGCGGCGTCGGCGCGCTGGTCGAGCACCATGTCCACCGCCTCGCGGCTGGTTGCGGCCTCGACCAGCGTGATGTCGGGCCAGCGCGTGCGCAACATGTCGCGCAGCGGGTGCTGCGCGGTCAATGCCAGGCGCCGCCCACGCAGGCCGTCCAGGCTCCAGTATTGCGGTGCGTCGCTGCGTGCGATCACGCTGTATGGCAACTGCACATACGGCGCCGAGAACGCGAACTCGTCGTCGCCTGCCGACGCGCGGCCGAGAAACGGCACCATGTGGATGCTGCCTTCGCGCAACGCGTCGCGCATTTGCGCCACGCTGTCAAAGGGCACGATGTCCACAGTCAAGCCCAGCCGGGCGATGACCTGCGACAGGTAGTCGGCGGCCAGTCCGCTGTGGCCCCCTTCGGCCGAGGGCTCGTTGATCAACGTCTGCCCGCGCACAGCGCCGACGCGCAGCACGCTGAGGTTGGCGAGCTGTCGCTGCTCGGCCTGCGACAGCAGCAGCGGCAGCGGCACGCCGCTGGCATGCGGCACCAGCGCGCCGATCATCGAACGCAATTCGGCCTGCGGCGACGCGCGTAACACGGCCACGCCCTTGGACAGCGCGCTGGCCAACAGCGGCCAGTCGCTGCGCACGCCAAAGTGCATCTGCCCGGTGGCATACAGCATGGCGCGCTTGACCGCCAGCCCGGTGATGTGCTCGCGCTGGATGCGGTCGGTGGCCATCAACAGGCTGCCAACGTAGAAATCGTCCTCACCCAGCGCCACCGCACGCAGCGCGGTGGCCGAATCGGGGTGTTCGCTGACCAGCGCATCCGGGTAGGTGCGGCGCACGTACCAGGCGGCGATGTAGTCGCGCTCTATCGCCACCCGGCGGCCGTTGAGCGAGGCCATGGCGTCAAAGCGGTTGTCGGCTTCGCGGCCGATGATCACCCCCGGATTGGGCGCCGTGCCCAGCGTGTAGGCCATGTACGGCTTGCGCGACGGTTCGTAGCCGACCGTGCTCATCATGTCGATGCGGCGTTGCTGCAATGCCTTCAGCGCATCGGGAAAACTCGCCACGACCACCGGTTCGAGGCGCAGCCCGAGCGCCAGCGCGACATGGGTCAGGATCTCGATCTGGATGCCGCTGATCTCGCCGTTGCCGTCAATGACCTCGTAGGGCCGGTTGTCCGGCAGGTTCAGCCCGACGCGAATCGCCGGCAGTTTGGCGAGGAAAGCGCGTTCGTCGGCGTCCAGCAGGTCGGCCGGCGGGCTGAGCAGGCTGTCCGCGGCACCTTGTCGAAAATGGTAGGTCGGCGGTGGCGGTGCCTCGATGGCGGTGGCGAATGGGCCGATGGCAACCAGCGCCAAGGCAAGCGCCAGCCGCAGCCAGCCACGCCAGCCATCCGCTGGCGCGCAGACCCGCCATGCCAGGGCCGTCCGGTACGGCGCAGCTGCCGCCCGTAACAGACTCGGTGCAGCAAGACAGCCGGCGGTGCGGGCGCACAGCAAGAACATGTGGGCAGACGGGAAACCGGATTTGCGACGTGGGTGCCGAGTATCCGGCAGCCCGCTCGCCCGCTCGAACATCACGTTATCGACGCGACTGCCGGGACGTTCGCCAGCACCGACCTCAACCGGCGTGGCCGCGATGCGTGCGCGCTGTCGACGGCGCCACGGAACCGAATCCGCGCCCATGGCTCACATGGCGGGGCTTGCGCGCGGTTCCGCGCCCCGGTTTCGTTTTCGTTGCCGGAAAGCGCCAGCCGATGACAGCGGGCGGCGTCCGTTGCGCGGCAGCGGCAAATTTGACCGGCACGCGCGCGTGGACTTTCTCCTGAAGGGCGGCATAGGATTTCCAAATCCACCAATGCCGGGCTTGACAAGCCGGAAAAAGCGCTGTTTCCGTGCGGCATTTCTGGATGGTGAGCGCACACTCTTTACCAAACTTCTCTGCCTCAAATTACAGCAAATGGCTTGAGTTTTAGGGGGGGTTCCGGTAGCATCCGCCGGTTCAGTTTTCAGGGTGAACCCTTGGGGATGTTGGGGCCACACAGGCGGTCTTGGCGTGCTGCGGCTGCCGCGACGGTCGTCTTGACAATCGTTGCGGCGTTGGGTGGTGGTGAAGCCGCTGCCCGACGTCCGGCGCAGGTTGACGGCTCCGCAGCCATCGCGCTGCAGGCGTTGCCGCTCGAGGCGCAGCGCACGCAGCAGTTGATCTTTTCCGGCGGACCTTTTCCGTACCGCAAGGACGGCATTGTTTTCGCCAACCGCGAGCGTCAATTGCCTTATTTTCGGCGCGGCTATTACCGTGAATACACCGTGCCAACACCCGGCGCGATGGATCGCGGGGCGCGTCGAATTGTTTGCGGCGGCAACGTTCCCACTCAACCTGATGACTGCTATTACACCGCTGACCACTACACGAGCTTTTCACGCATCGTGCGGTAGACAACGTCCCAGGAACCTTTTCGTTTTTTGATGATTCAGGAGGAACGTGACCATGCTGCTGCACACCGTCCGTCCCAACATTGTTCAGGCCATTCGCGCCTACCGTGTCGATGACCTGATGCAGGCCGCCGAAGCCGCCGGCCAGCACTTTCTTTATGCCAACCTGACCGAGGCGCAAACCAAGCAGGACGTGCTCGACACCATCGCCGCGTCGTTTCTGTTTCCTCCGCACTTCGGCAAGAACCTTGACGCGCTGTTCGACTGCATGACCGACCTGGTCCACCGCGCCGGCGTGCAGCCGGGTTTCGTGGTCGTGCTGGAGCAGATTCCCGACAACGCGAAATTCGACCGCGAAGCGCGCGAACAACTGCTTGACGTGTTCCGCGACGCGGCCGACTTCTGGGCCGAGCGCCGCATCGCCTTCCGCTGCTTTTACTCGTTCGCCGTTGCGCGCACCGAGGCCAACGCCTGGGAGCGCCTGAACGAACAGGCCGAAGCCACGCAAAAGGCGCCGCCCAAGCCGGCGCCAAAAAATGGCGCCAACCCCAACTTCGGCATGAACATGCCGATGATGAGCAGTGCGTTCGACACCGCCATGTGGCTGACCGCCGCGTAACGCGCGCGTCTTCCACGCCGCAGCCGCGGCGAACACCCTTCGGGCTGCCAGTGGCAGCCCGAAGTGTTTTTCGGCGCCACGGCGCCGCCTCAGCATGGGTGGGTGGCTGCGCCAACGGCCAGCGCCAGCGCAACAAATTCGTCGACCGGCACTTCTTCCGCGCGCCGCTGCAGGTCGAACGCGCCGCCAAAGCCGCGCGCTTCCAGCCAGCGCCCGAGGCTGTGGCGCAACAGCTTGCGGCGCTGTGAGAACGCCGCGCTGACCAGCGCTCCCAGCAGCGCCTCGTCGACCTCGGCCGGCGCCGCGCGCGGGCGCATGCCGACCACCGCCGAGTGCACCCGCGGTGGCGGATCGAACGCCGCGGGTGGCACGTCCAGCAGCGCCTCGACCTGGTAGCGCCACTGCAGCATCACCGTCAGGCGGCCGTAGTCCTTGCCGCCGGGCGCCGCGGCGATGCGGTCGACGACCTCCTTTTGCAGCATGAAGTGCTGGTCGACGATGCGCCCGACCTGTGGCAGCAGATGGAAAAGTATCGGCGTCGAGATGTTGTACGGCAGGTTGCCGACGATGCGCAGCGGCTGCGCTGCGGCGTCGGCCAGCGCGGCGAAATCAACCCGCAGCACGTCGGCTTCGACCACCGTGATGCCCGGGCGCGAACGCCAGCGCGCGGCCAGGTCGCGGTCCAGCTCAACCACCGTCAGCGCGCCGCAGCGCTCCAGCAGCGGCTGCGTCAATGCGCCCAGACCGGGACCGATCTCGACCAGCGCCTGGCCGGGCTTGGGCGCCACCAGGCGAACGATTTGGTCGATCAGCGCGGCGTCGACCAGAAAGTGCTGGCCGAAGCGCTTGCGCGCGACATGCGGCGTCATCGCCCGGCCGCTGGCGCCGGCAGCATCATGCCGGCGGTTCGCGCATCTCGATGTAGGCGCGCTGGCGCAGTTCCTTGACCCAATCGAGGTAGGCCTGCTCATAGCGCTGTTCACGCAACTGGTTGCGCGCGACCTCGCGCACGTCTTTTTCCGGCGGGTTGACGTCGCGCCGCTCCAGCACCTGGATCAGGTGGATGCCAAAGCGCGAGGCCACCGGATCGGAAATCGCGCCATTGGCCAGCGCATTCATCGCCTCTTCAAACTCTGGCACGAAGGCGCCGGGTGAGACCCAGCCCAGCTCGCCGCCGCCCTCGGCGCTGCCGTCTTCGGAGACCTCGCGGGCGACCGATTCGAAGCTGCGTTTGGCGGACTCGATGTCGCGCTTGAACTGCGCCAGGCGGCGCGCCACGGCCTCGGCCTGCGCGCGTTCGGGCACCCGCAGCAGGATGTGGCGGGCGTGCGTCTGCGTCACCTTGAACGGGTTGCCTTCCTTGCGGTCGATCACCTTCAGCACATGAAAACCGGCCGCGCTGCGCAGCGGCTGCGCGCTGAACTGGCCGACCGCCAGGCCCTTGGCCGCGTCGACGAACAAGTCGGGCAGACGGCTCGACGGCTTCAGGCCGATCTCACCGCCAACCTCGCGCCTGCTGTCTTCGCTGACCTCCTGCGCCACCTTGGCAAAGTCTTCGCCGGCGCGCAGCCGGGCCAGCGCGGCGTCGATGCGGGCGCGGCGCTCGGCGAGCACCGCGTCGCCGGCGCCTTCGGGCACGGTGACCAGAATTTGCGCCAGGTTGTATTCGGTGTCGGCGGCCACCTTGCGCCGCTGCTCTTCAAGAAAGCGCTCGATGTCGGCGTCGCTGATGCGGATGCGCGAGGCCACTTCACGTTCACGCACGCGTTCAACCATCAACTGGTCGCGCAGGTGGCTGCGCAGCCGGTGCAGATCCAGCCCTTCGGACTTCATGCGCTCGCGCAACTGCGCCACCGTCAACTGGTTTTGCGCGGCAATGTTGGCCACCACGCGGTCGAGCTCGGCCTCGTCGATGCGCACGCCGGACTCGCGCGCAAAGGTCACCAGCACGCGTTCGTCGATCATCGAATCCAGCGCCTGCTGGCGCAGCAGCTCGGCGCCCGGCCGGGACGTGCCGGCGCGGCCGCCGTCGGACTGCAAGCGTTCGGCACGCTGCGCCACCTCGACCGCGGTGACCAGCTCGGTGTTGACCACCGCGACGATGTAGTCGCCGCCGGTGCGGCTGGCGGCGCCGGCGGTCGGCCGCGCCGGTTGGGCAACAGCCAGCGCAGCCCACACCAGTGCGGCGGCGGCGCAGGCCGTGCGCCAGCGCGGCACGGCAGCCCGGCGACGGGCAAAAGGCGGGTGGTGGGTCATTGCTCGGAGGTGGGGGTCATGGGGTTGGCCGGGTCGCGCAGCAACCGGTAGCCCGGGATATTGTCTTTCAGTGCCTGCAGCGGGCTGGCGCCAATGCGCGACAGCCCGGTGAATTCGATCTGGAACATCAGTTGGGTTGACGCCTGGTTGGTGCCGGTGGAAGTGCGCCGCGCCACCACGCGGCCGATCCAGCATCCCGCGTCGTACTCGGCGCCGACCAGCGCGTCGACCAGCCGCCCGTCGCGCAGGCTGTGGTTGATGCGGCCGACCGCGTAGAGCGTGCCGCCGCAGCCGCCTGCGGCGCCGACCGGCCGCCCGCTGCCCTTCCACACCGGCCACTGCCAGCCCAGCTCGACCTGCTCGGACAGGTCGCGCGCCAGGCGGTAGCCCAGGCTCAGCGTGCGGTACGGGCCCGGCGACCAGCGTGTGCCCAGCACCGAACGCTCAACTCGGCTGCTGTCGGGGTTGAACTCGACCGCGGCGTCGAAGTGCCAGGGTTCGAACAACGAGGTGGCGCCATCGAGCAGCAGGTTGGACAGGCGCTGGTTGAGCGGCCCGGTGGCCGGGTCGAGCACCACCCGCTGCGGCTTGAAGCGCACGCGCTGCGCCAGCCCCAGGCGCAGGGTTTCGGCACCGCTGCGGTCGTCGACCCAGCGGCTGGAGACGCCGGCGGTCAGCATGTCGGCGTCGGCCACCCGGTCGCTGCCGATGAACGGGTTCTCGGCGTAGATCGATACGCTGTTGAAGTCGCGCTCGGCGCTGTCGAACAGCGGCAGCGCCGACTGGTCGCGGTACGGCGTGCGCACATACAGCAGCCGCGGCTCCAGCAACTGGTGTTGCGGGCGGCCGAACCAACTGTCGGCGCGTTCGAACGACAGGCCAGCGTCGACACTGGCCGTCGGCACCACGCGCTGCGCGTTGCGCGGCTGCGTCGGCGCGCGCTGGTCAAGCTGGTAGGCGGCCGCCGCCAGGTGCAGGCGCGGCTCCAGCCACATCGCACTGTCGCCGAAGCGGCGCGCCAAGCGCGCCAGGCCGTGCCAGCGCCAGCCGGTGGCCGCAGGCGTGGCGCTGGCGCTGCCAGCCAAGCTGTCGCTGGCAAGGTCAAAGCGGTTGAGCTCGGTTTCCAGCTCGGCGCGCAGCCCCGACGGCAGCCGCGGCGCAAACTGCAGGCCAAGTTGCGGCGAGCGTTGGTAAGGCGCGCTGATGCGGTCGGCCGCCAGCGTGCTTTGCAACACCTGCCAGCGCTGCACGCGCGCATAGGCCAGGCCCTCGCCCCAGCGCAGCGTCAATGGCCGCTCGATGCCCACGGTCGACGACAGCAGCCGCGGCGTCACGCTTTGCAGGCTGGCCGGGAAGTCTTTCCAGTAATCGTTGTCGGAGGCACGCAGCAGCCGCGCCTGGTACACCGTGCCGCCGCTCCACTCACCGTCGTGCTCGTAGCGCCAGGCGCTGCGGCTGCGGTTGGCAACGCGGTCGTTGGGCAGCCAATGCCAAAGCAGACGGCCGGCGTCGCTTGCTTGCAAAAAACGCAGCTCGGTGTCCAGTCCCAGCCCGAGCCGGCTGTAGAACACCGGCGTGAAGGTGGCGTCGCGGTTGGGCGCAATGTTCCAGTAGTACGGCACGCTGACCGACAGGCCGTTGCGGCTGCCCATCACCAGCGTCGGCGGCAGCCAGCCCGATTTGCGGTCGTCCGAGAGCGGAAAGCTCAGCACCGGCGCGCCGAGGATGGGCACGCCCAGAAAGCGCAGCACCGCGCCCTCGGCGCGGCCGGTGTTGGTTTCCAGGTCGACGCTGACGCGGTCGGCCTGCAACAGCCAGTCGGGGTCGGCCGAGGCGTCGCGCGGACAGCTTGAATAGCGCGCGTCGACCGCGCTGGCGTGCGCCTCGTCGATGAAGTCGACGCGTTGCGCCCGGCCGCCGGCGCCAAGCTGCGGAAACTCGTAACTCGGCGACTGGAACGAGCCGTCAAAGCGCTGCACCTTCAACGTCAGCGCAGTGCCGCTGTAGCGCCCCAGCGGGGTGCGAATGCGCACCTGGCCGGTGGCGGTGGCCAGGTCTTCGGCGATGTCGTAGAACAGCCGGTCGGCTTCGATCACCGTGCCGGCACGGCGGAATTCCACCCGCCCCTGGGCCTCGGCGTCCAGGTCCGGCCGCAGCCGCAGCCGGTCGGCGCGCAGCACGATGGCGCGCTGCTGCGCCGCGGCGCCGGCCACCGGCTCCAGCGCCTCGGTGGCGCGCAGCGTCAACGGCGGGTCGGCCGCCGCCGCCGCGCCGCACAGCAGCGCCGCAGCGGCGGCGCAGGCACGGCGGCGCAGCGCCTGCCGTTCAGGGCGCGCGGCAGCATGGCGGTAAAGGCGCGTGGGGCGCGTGGTCGGCACGACAACAGGCAGTACAGAAGAGGGGATGACGGGCGTGGCAGGCGTCGAATGCGTGGACCGTGATCGCCGCCCAAGGGGGCGACCCCACGGCGGCCGGTGAACACCACCGCGCACGCCGATGGCCGTTGACCCGCCTTGAGTGCCGGCGGCCGGGCAGGCCGGCCGCGGACGTGTGGGGGGCGCTTCGTAGAATCGATCGATTATCCCCGAGGGCCCGCGCGACGCGCCCGCCACCGCCGCATGCCGACCTCCCCCGCCGTCCCGCCCGCCGCGCCCACCGTCACCTGGCCGGACGCGGCGCGCGAAGCGGCGTTCCACCGCTGGCTTACGCCGCTGGTCCAGGCCCATGGCCTGCAGCCGCAGACGCTGGCGCCGGCCTCGGCCGACGCCAGCTTTCGCCGCTACCTGCGCATCGCCAGCGCCGACGGCAGCACCCGCATCGTGATGGACGCGCCGCCGCCCCAGGAGGACGTGCGGCCCTTCGTTGACGTCGCCGCGCGCATCGCCGCTGCCGGGCTGCCCGCGCCGCGGGTGCAGGCGGCCGATGTCGACCACGGCTTTTTGCTGCTCGACGACCTGGGCAACCGGCCGCTGCTGGCCGAACTAAAAGCCGCCGACCCGGCGCGCGCCGACGCGCTGATGCGCCAGGCGGCGGCCGACCTAGTGCGCTGGCAGCAGCAGGTCAACGGCCACGGCCTGCCAGCCTATGACGACGCGCTGCTGCGGCGCGAGCTGGCGCTGTTTCCCCACTGGTGCGTGGCGCGCGAATACGGCCGCACCTGGACCGCGCGCGAACAAGCCACCTGGGACCAGGTGTGCGACCGGCTGGTGGCCAGCGCGCTCGACCAGCCCACCGCCACCGTGCACCGCGACTGGATGCCGCGCAACCTGATGCTCACCGCGTCGGGCCTGGCCATTCTTGACTTCCAGGACGCGGTGCGCGGCCCGGTGACCTACGACATCGCCTCGCTGCTGCGCGACGCCTTCCACTCCTGGGACGAGGCGCAGGAGCTGGACTGGGCGGTACGCTGGTGGCAGGGCGCGCGCGCCGCCGGCATCTTTGGCGAGCACCTGTTCGCCAGCGACTTCGGCGCCTGCTGGCGCGCGCTGGAATGGATGGGGCTGCAACGCCACCTGAAGGTGCTGGGCATCTTCTGCCGCCTCAAGCACCGCGACGGCAAGCCGGCCTACAGCGCCGACCTGCCGCGCTTTTTCAACTACGCCGCGCGGGTGGCGCTGCGCTACGGCGAACTGAAACCGCTGGTCGGATTGCTCGAACCACTGGCCGGTCCACTGACGACGACGGCGTTTTCGCTGCGTTGAGCGGCCGGCGCCCACCCCATGCGGCAGACATGCGGCAGGCATGCCGCCGCCGCTGAAAATCAATCAGCCGGGAGTCGCGCCTTTATTTTGGCTGCACCCCGTCGCGATGCTTTCCCACTCTGGCGGCAATAACTCCAAACCCGAGAATTCCCATCAGCCAGACGGGTATCTCCGGCACCGCAGAGGTAATGATCAGTTTGTCGCCGGGCAGGGCGTGCAAGCCCTTGAAGTCGACGAACAGGCTGTTTTCGGTCCAGATCAGGCGTGGCGCTGGCAGTGTCGACGCAGGGTCGATGACAAAGCCTTTGAATGGGGGGTGCGCGTCAGTGACATCAGCGACCCAGAAGCCATTGAAAGTAACGGCTGGATTTCCGTTTGGTACCGGGAACCTGACCTCATTCGGAAACCCAAAGACAACCCGATTGCCGTCAAGATCGACCGTCCAGCCTCCGTATGAAGTGGCCGCGCGAAATTCGATGCCGTTTACAATCTTCAGTTTATCGTGGATACCGTCACTCGGAGCCGGAAGCGTTCCACCGTAATGCTGGTTGCCGTACCACGTGTCGCCTGCGTTGAATTGGGCTTGAACCAGTGGCGCAGACGCGAGTGCGATAGCGGCAGAAATAATGTTCAGGAAACGCATTTTTCCAACTCCAAAACAAAAAGAACGCGCACCGGGCGCAGTGAATATTTCGTGCTTCACATTCACGGGCAAGCCGCCAACACCTGCGCCACCGCCGCGGTCAGCCGCGTGGCGTAGTCCAGGTGCAGGAACTCGTTCGGCCCGTGGGCGTTGCTCTTCGGGCCGAGGACGCCGCAGACCATCATTTGCGCCTGCGGAAAGCCGCGCTGCAGCAGCCCCATCAGCGGGATGGTGCCGCCCTGGCCGATGTGGGCCAGCGGCGCGCCGTACTGGTCTTGCGACGCGGCAACCAGCGCGTCTTCAAGCCACGGCGCCAGCGGTGGCGCGTTCCAGCCGTTGGCGCCCAACGCGCCGGCGCGGCCGTCGGGCTGGAAGCTGACGCGGGCGTTGTACGGTGCGTTGTCTTCGAGCAGCGCCTTCAGCCGCAGCGAGGCCTGGTGGCCGTCGACCAGCGGCGGCAGGCGCAGGCTGAGCTTGAACGCGGTGTAGGGCCGCAGCACGTTGCCGGCGCTGGCCAGCGGGGCGATGCCATCGACGCCGGTGATGCTCAGCGTCGGCCGCCAGGTGCGGTTGAGCAGCGCCTGCTCGGCGTCGGCCACCACCGGCAGCGCCGGTCGGCCGTCGGCGCCGCAGGCCCACGGAAAGCTCTTCCATGCCGCTTCACCGAGGATGGCCGCCGCGGCGCGCGCCTGCGCCACGCGCTCGGCCGGTACCGCGCAGTGGAACTCGGGCGGCAGCAGCTCGCCGCTGGCCGAGTCTTCCAGCCGCTCCAGCACCTGGCGCAGGATGCGAAAGCTCGACGGCACGACGCCGCTGGCGTCGCCCGAATGCACGCCCTCGGTCAGGATGTCGACACGCAACAGGCCCGAGACCATGCCGCGCAGGCTGGTGGTCAGCCACAACTGGTCGTAGTTGCCGGCGCCGGAGTCCAGGCACACCACCAGCGCCACCTGGCCCAGCCGAGCGCGCAGTGCGTCCAGATAGGCCGGCAGGTCGGGCGAGCCGCTTTCTTCGCTGGTTTCAATCAAGCCGACGATGCGCGGGTGCGCCAGCCCCTGCGCCTTGACCGCCTCGATCGCGGTGACCGCGGCATACACCGCGTAGCCGTCGTCGGCGCCGCCGCGGCCGTACAGCCGGCCGTCTTCGAGCTTGGGCGTCCAGGGCCCCAGGTCGGCGCGCCAGCCGCTGAACTCGGGCTGCTTGTCGAGGTGGCCGTAGCACAGCACGGTGTCGGTCGACCCGGCGCGGGTGGCGTCGACCTCGAACCACAGCAGCGGCGTTCGCCCGGGCAGGCGCGCCACCTCCAGCCGCAGCCCGGGCACGCGGCGCGCCTCGACCCAGGCCGCGGCGTCGCGCACCACGCGCTCGATGTGGCCATGTGCGGCCCAGTCGGCGTCAAACAGTGGGCTCTTGGCCGGAATGGCGATGTAGTCGACCAGCGCCGGCACGATGGCCTCGTCCCAGCGCCGGCGGCAAAACGCCGCCAGGGCCTGGGCCTGCGGCGCGCCGAGCACCGGCGCGGGTGGGGAAGTCGCGTTGTCGCGTGCGTTCATCGCCGGTCCTGGTTTGTGGTCCTCGTTGAAGGGCCGCGCGGCCGTTGCAGACTGCACGGCGCGGCCATGCGGCGCGCCGCCGCGGCGCTTTGCCAGCAGGCCCAATATCGGGCCGGTCGGCGCTGGCCTGGCCCGGGCGGTTGACCCGTGCGGCGCGCCGCCCGATCCAGTGTAGAGGCCGCGCAAGGCCGCCGCCTACACTGGGCCCAGACCACGCATGAGCAACGCCGTCCGTCTCTTTCACCCGCCCCTGCTGTCTTGCGCGCATGCGCCGACGGCGCGCAGCGGGCTGGCCGCGCTGGCGGCCGCCTGCGGCGTGTTGCTGCTGCTGGGCGGCTGCGCCACGCCAGCGCCCGGCGGCGCCGGTGGCTTGAAGCTGCCGCGCTACGTCGCGCCGAGCGCCGGCAGCCCCAGCGCGCGGCTGCTGGTGCGCGGTGCGGTGCAGCCGGGCGACCGCTACGCGGTGCTGCGCCACCAGGATGCCGAGGCCTGCAAGTCGCCGCAAGTGGTCAGCGAAAGCGCGCCGCAGCAGCCGACGCAGCAGGCGGCGATCGCGGTGGACGTGTTGACGACGCTGGAATTCGTCATCGTGCGGCCGGTGGGCGTCAACTCGTGCATGAATCTGAGCTTTACGCCGGAAGCCGGCCACACCTACTTGATGCAGGGTACGCAAATCGGCAGCGGCTGCAGCGTGCAACTGCTCGATGCCACGCAGCCCGACCGGCCGCGGCCCCTGCCCGACGCGGTGCTGCGCACGGCCGCCGGCCAACGCTGCATGCCGCTGGCGCAGGCGCGGGCCAAGGCACCGCGCCCGGCCGGCGCGTCGATCACCGGCGGCCAGGTCAATGGCGAGGCGGTGCTCAACCCGAACGCCGACACGCGTGACCTGCAATGGCTGATTCGCCCATGAGGGCGTGCGCGATAGCCACCCTGAGCGGCCGCTTGCTGCCAGCCGCCGCCGCAGGCGCGTGGCGCCGCGCTGCGGCGGCCGCGGCGCTGGCCGGGGCCGCCGCCACGACCGCGGCGCTCGCCGCGCCACCGGCGGCAAAGTCCTTGACGCCGTCGGAAGTGTTCGCCCGCGTCGCGCCCAGCGTCTGGCGGGTGCAGACGCTGGATGCCGACGGCCTGCTGCAAAGCCAGGGCAGCGCGGTGGTGATAGCGCCCGGCCGGCTGGTCACCAATTGCCACGTGCTGGCCAAGGCGCGGCGGGTGCAGGTGCGGCGCGACGGTGCGGCGCCGCCGCTGTTGGCGCGGCTGGAGCTATGGGACGTGCAGCGCGACCTGTGCCAGCTCGACGCTCCCGGCGTCAACTCGGCACCGGTGCGGCTGGCCGACAGCGCGCTGCCCGCGGTCGGCGAGCCGGCGTTTGCGGTCGGCCACCCGAAGGGGCTGGACCTGACGGTCAGCGCCGGGCTGGTGTCGTCGCTGCGCCGCAACAGCGCCGGCCAGTTGCTGCTGATCCAGACCTCGGCGGCGATTTCCGGCGGCAACTCAGGCGGCGGCTTGTTCAATGACCGCGCTGAACTGCTCGGGCTGACCACGCTGGTCTCGGTCGCGCCCGACGCGCAAAACCTGAACTTCGCGCTGCCGGCCAACTGGATACGCGAGCTGCCGCGGCGCCACGCGGCGGCGCAGGCCGGCGCGGCGTCGGGCACGCGCTGAAGCGGCTGAACCCGTCAAAAGCGGTCGCCCGGCCGGCTTGCGCCGCGCCGCGCCGGACCAGCCGGCGACCGGACGCAGGCTTTACGCCCCGTCCTGGCGCACCGTGCCGGCGTTGCCGTCGACCGTGACCGGCGCGCCGTCGCGCAGCACACGCATCGCCCCGGCGACGTTGACCACCGCCGGCAGGCCGAACTCGCGGGCGACGATGGCGCCGTGCGACAGCAGGCCGCCGGTTTCCATCACCAGCGCGGCGGCGCGCAGAAACAGCGGCGTCCAGCCCGGGTCGGTCGACGGCGCGACAAGCACCTCGCCCGCCGCCAGCCGCGCGCCGTCGTGCGGCGCCTGCACCCGCCGCGCGGTCCCCTGCGCGCTGCCGCCGCCTATGGCCACGCCGCGCAGCAGCACGGCCGCGTCATTGGCGGTTGCCGGCGGCGGCGCATCGGCCGGCCCGGGTGGCGCGCGGCTCGCGGCCGTCGCGACGCCCAGGGCCGACGGCTCGCCGACGATCACGTCCGGCGCGTCTTCAGCCATCCGGCGCGCCATCGTCCGCCGGCGTTCTTCGGCCAGGCCGCGCAGCGCCGCGCCGGGGCGCTCGCCGTCCAGCACCGCCAGCAACTCAGGCAGCAGCAGCAGAAAGACATCTTCCGGCCGCTCCAGCCAGCCGCGCTGCTGCCAGCGCGTGCCAACCGCCAGCAGCAGCCGGCGCGCTGGCTCCAGGTCGGCAATCAGCGCGCTGCGCGCGGCCTCGCGGTCGCGCAATTCCTGCTGCGCCTTGCGCACCAGCCACCGCAAGGCCAGGCGCTGCGGCCACGGCAGCGCGCCGCGCACGCGCAGCCGCGCCGCGGCGGCCTGCGCGGCGCAGCGTGCGGCCTGGGCGTCCAGGTCAACCGCCGCCAGCGCCGGCAACTGGTCGAGCAGGTAGCCGGGCGCTTCAACCCAGCGCGGCCGGCGCAAATAGGTTTCATAAACCGCCCGGTGTCCGCAGTGGTGCAAAAACGCCGCCATTGCGCGCCGAAACGGCGACTGTGCCGGCAGCGCCTGCCAGTCGTCGTCGGGCACGGGCTGGGCGTGGCGCCGCGCCAGCCAGTCGCGCGCCGCGGGGTCGGCCTGCGCCAGCCGGGCCAGCCGCACCAGCGCGCGGCCCTGCTGCGCGGTGATGGTGGCGCCGTCGTCCGCGCCAAGCCCGAGGTCGGCCGGATCGGTGGCCGCGGCCGGCGGCGGCGCGTCGGCCAGCAGCGCCGAAGCCAGCGCCGCGCCTTCGCCCGGCAGGTGGCGGTTGATGGCTTCGATCAGCGCCCAGGCGCTGCCGCCGGCCGAGCCCTGCATGAACTGCAGTCCGGCGCGGCCGCGGCCCTGCCGCACCTGGGCGCGCAGCGCCGCGGCCAGCGCGGCGTCGTCCGCCGGCGGCGCCTGCTGGCGCGCGGCATGCAGCTCGGCCAGCGCCAGCACCGCTTCGCGCCGGCCGCGCCGACGCAGCGCGTGCGCACGCCAGGTGTAGCGCAGCAGGTGGCGCAGATGGCGCCGGCGGTCGCCCGCGCCCAGCGCCGGCACCGCGATCACCCCCTGGTGGCCACCGACCAGCGCATTGGTGGCTTGCGGCGCGACGCCGAAGTGGACAAAGAACTCCCACTGCAGCAGCGCCAGGTTCAGGTACATGCGGCCGTTGATGACGCGCGCACGCACCGCGCCGGGGTGGGTGGTCGCGCCGGCGGCCTGGGGGCCACTGGCCAGCATCGCGTCGGTCAGACCGGCCAGCGTCCATTCGATCGGCGACAGCGGCTCGGGCATCACGTCCTTGGTGTTGCCGCGCGACCAGATGTCGGGCTGCGCCTGCAGCGCCGGGTAGGTGCAGCGCGCGCGCACCGTCACCGGCCGCGCCTGCAGCAGGTGCAGGCGCTGGCCGTCCCAGGCCCATTCCAGGTCCATCGGCTGCGCGCCGTCGGCCAGCGCCAGCGCGGCCAGCCGCAGTTGGTTGGCGATCGCCGGCAAGGCACTGGCCGGCAGCGCCGCGGCAGCCGCGGCGGCCGGTGCGCTGTCGACCCGCTGCGTGCCGCCGCCCGCGCGCGGCTGCCGCGTCGCGGCCTTGGCGCCGATGCGGTAGTCAAGCAGCCGCAGCGCGTCGTCCTGCGGGTCGACCGCAAACACCGCTTCGTCGCCTTGCGCCTCGCAGCCGACCAGGCTTTCGCCCAGGCCCCAGTTGGCGTGGATCAGCAGGCGGTCGTCGCGGCCGCTGGCCGGGTCGCAGGTGAAGGCGATGCCGCTGGCCCGCGCCGCCACCATCGGCATCAGCAGCAGCGCCATGTCGGCCGCGCCGTGCGCCAGCCCCAGCCGCTGGCGGTAGGCCAGCGCCGCCTCGCTCCACGCCGACAGCCACACCGCGCGCAAGGCCTCGCCCAGCGCGTCGCGGCCCTGCACGTTGAGCAGCGAGCGGTGGATGCCGGCGAACGACGCGCGCGCCGAATCCTCCTGCGCCGCCGACGAGCGCACCGCCAACGCCACGCCCGGCCACGGCGGCTGCGCCAGCGCGGCGTCCAGCGCGGCCAGCAGCGCAGGCGGCAGCGGCTGGCTGGCCTGCGCGGCAACCGCGGCGGCCAGCGCGCCCGCCTGCCCCAGCCCGGACGGCGCCGGCGCGGCGCCGGTGGCCAGCGCGGCCAGCGGCGCCAGCCACTGCCGGCCGACCCAGGCCGGCACCACCAACGCCGCCGGAACGGCAAAGCCATGGCGCGCCAGCCGCGCCAGCGTGTGGGCCTTGCCGCCCACCGCGGCGACGCCGGCGGCCTCGATCTGCGGCCAGCCGAGCAGCAGCGGCGGCAGTGCGTAGTCTTCGCTGCCGCGGCTCAAAGCAGCCCTTGCGCGCCGGGCATCAACAGCGACAGCAGTTGGAACTCCGCCGCTTCAACGCACCGGCTGGCGCAGCGTCATCGCGCCGCGGATTTGCCCTTCGGCGTAGCCGGTGGCACGGTCGTCGGGGTACAGCGCGGCCAGCCGCGCGGCCACGCCCGGGCCCAGCTTGTCGGCCGGACCGTGGCACTGCAGGCACAGCGCCTGCGTCGGCAGCGCGCGCATGTAGCGGCGCACCGGCTGGCCGTTGTCGATCACCTGCTCGGCGCGTTCGAGCACTGGCGGCGGTCCGCCGGCGGCGGCCGCGGCCAGGCTGCGGTCAAAGCCTTCCAGCGTGGCGCGCTCCCAGGCGTCGGGCACGGCCTTCGGGTTGCGGTTGCGCAAGCTGACGCGGCGCACTTGCCAGCCGCTTTGCGCCGACGCCGCGGCCGCCAGCTTGGGCGCCTCGTCCTTGCACAGGCTGATCGCCTCGGCCGGGCCGTCGCGCTCGATCGCCGGCTTCAGCACCGCAAGCAGCTTGGGCGGCACCGCGGTGGCGACGCCGCGCGCGTCGGCCACCCAGGCCGGCTCGGCGGCGGGCGCGGCGGCCGCGGTGGTCGTCTGGGGCGCGGGCGCGCCGCAGCCAGCGAGCAGCAGCGTCAATACGGCGGCAGCGGCGGCCACGCCGGTGGTCAAGGCAGTGTGTTTTTTAAGCGTCATGGGGCAGATGAAGATGGGCAGGGTGGGGCGGACTGGTGCGCCGCGGTGGGGCTATTTTTTCGCCGCCGCGGCAGGCGCCTTGGGCGGGGCCGAGGCGCTGCGCCAGTCGCGGAAGACGTCGATGTCGACCCCGTCAGGGTAAGTCAGGCCTGGGTATACGCCACGCGCAGGGCCAGCTCGCGAACAAACGGCTCGAAGTCGCGGTCGGCATGCAGCAAGGTAATCCGGTCCTCGATGCAGCGTGTGGCGATCAGCGTGTCGATGGTCTTGCGCACGGTGTAGCCCTTGGCCCGCAGCAGCCGGAAGTTCTGCGCCGCCTTGACTGCCAGGCTGTAGTTGCACAAGTCAATGCGCTCGAACTGGTCGAGAACGCGTTTCACCCGGCCAAACTCGCGCTCGTCGCGAACGCCTTGCAGCACTTCGGCCGCGATCAAGTCACCGACCAGCAACGGAGTTCGGCCCAACAGCGAATCAAGCAGCGCGGCGGGGCCGCTGTCGACCGCCCGGAAGTAGTCGATCCAGACGCTGGAGTCGACCAGAATCACTTGTCAGTCCGCATGTCGTTCAGGTCGCCTTCCCAGGTGACCTTGCCTCTGAGCTCTTTGGCCTTTTCTTGCGCGCACAGCCGCACCAGGGTCTTCAGGCCCAGCTCCACAGCCTCGCGCTTGGTCTTGGCGCCGGTGGCTTTCAGCGCCTCGGTCATCAGCTTGTCGTCGATCTCGATGTTGGTGCGCATAGTGTGTACCAAAATATCTGATGATACACATCGTCGCGCCGCGCGGGGCCCGCCGCCATGTGCCGCCCGCGGTTGCGGCAGGTCCAGCAACACGCGGGCCAAGACCTGGCCTCGGTACATTTCGCGCGTGTCTCCCACCATCGTTCGTGACGGCCAGTTCCGCCTTTTCTTCTTCTCGCGCGAAGAGATGCGAATTCATGTTCATGTCGCCCACCCGGACGGCGAAGCGAAGTTTTGGCTCACGCCCTCCATACACTTGGCAACAAACGTCGGCTTGTCCGGCCTCCAATTGCGGCAAGCGCAGGCTGTCGTCGAGGCGCACTTTCTGGAGATCCAGGATGCATGGGAACGCCATTTCGGCCGTTGAAGTGACCAACGTGTCCACACATTGCTTCTGGCTGCTGCTGGGCGACGAGGAGCTTGCCGTGCCGTATGCACAGTTCCCGTGGTTCAGGAAAGCGACGATCGAACAGCTCGTGGACGTGCAGCGCCCGACGGAAAACCACCTGTACTGGCCGCAACTGGACGTGGATTTGTCCGTTGAATCGATTCGCCAGCCCGAGGCGTTTCCTTTGCTTTCGAAGTGCACCGCGTTCGATTGAGCGGCCAGCACGCTACAGGCTTTCAGCCACACCACCCGCCCATACAACGGCTGCACCGCGCGGCCGAAAATGCAGCAACAGCGCCAGCAAAAGCCCGTCGGCGGCCCTGTGCAACCAGTGCCTGCACGCGCGCGCCAAGCCGCGCAGACCAGACAATCGGGCGCCATGGAACTGCAGCGCGTGGTGGTGGGTTTGTCGGGCGGGGTGGACTCGGCGGTCAGCGCCTGGCTGCTCAAGCGCGCCGGCCACGAGGTCGTCGGCCTGTTCATGAAGAACTGGGAAGACGACGACGACGGCCAATACTGCTCGTCGCGGCAGGACTGGCTGGACGCCGCCGCGGTGGCCGACGTGATCGGCATCGACATCGAGCACGTCAACTTCGCCGCCGAATACAAAGACCGCGTGTTTGCCGAGTTCCTGCGCGAATACTCGGCCGGCCGCACGCCCAACCCCGACGTGTTGTGCAACGCCGAAATCAAGTTCAAGGCCTTCTTGGACCACGCGCTGCGGCTGGGCGCCGAGCGCATCGCCACCGGCCACTATGCGCGGCTGCGGTCGGCCGGCGGCGCGCAGCAGTTGCTCAAGGGCGCTGACCCGCTGAAGGACCAGAGCTACTTTTTGCACCGGCTGACGCAGGCGCAACTGGCGCGCACGCTGTTTCCGATCGGCGATCTGCCAAAGACCGAGGTGCGCCGAATCGCCGCCGACATCGGCCTGCCCAACGCGAAAAAGAAAGATTCGACCGGCATCTGCTTCATCGGCGAGCGGCCGTTTCGCGACTTTCTGCAGCGCTACCTGCACCAGGCGCCGGGCGACATCGTCGACGAGCGTGGCCGCGTGCTCGGCCGCCATGTCGGGCTGTCGTTTTACACGCTGGGCCAGCGCCAGGGCCTGGGCATTGGCGGCGTCAAGGAAAAGCGCGCGCCGCGCGGCGGCGGCGAGCACGCGCCGTGGTTCGTCGCCGCCAAGGATCTGGCGCGCAACCGCCTGCTGGTGGTGCAAGGCCACGGCCACCCGCGGCTGCAATCGTCAGCGCTGGTGTTTGACGATGCCTGCTGGGTCGCCGGCCAGGCGCCGGCCGACGCCGCGCTGGCGGCCAAGACACGCTACCGCCAGGCCGACGCCGGCTGCCGGCTGCATGCGCTGGGCGCCGGCCGCTACGCGCTGCGCTTTGCCCAGCCGCAGTGGGCGGTGACGCCGGGGCAGTCGGCGGTGCTGTACGACGGCGAGGTCTGCCTGGGCGGCGGGGTGATTGCCGAGGCCGGCGCGCCCGACCGCGCAGCCGCCGGTGATGCCTTGACGGCCGCGCCGGCCCACGCCGCCTGTGCCGACGCGGCCAACGCCGCGGTGCTGCGATGAACACGCGCCGGTCGACTGCGGCACGGCACGCCGCGTGGCCAGCCACCGCGCTGGTGGTCGCGGCCTGCACGGTGGCCGCGCTGGGCGCGCCACCGGCCGCGGCGCAGACGCCGCCGCCCGCCGCCGAAGACGACGCCGCCAGCTACTTGGTCTTTGGCCGCGACTTCGGCGCCAACTGCGTGGCGCGCAACGGTGTCACGGTGACCATTCGCAACCGCCACCCGACGCGCACGCTGCAGGTCTGGCTGGACCGCATCCACATGGGCGTGGGCACCGGCGACCGCTCGCGCTCGACGCTGGCGCCCGGCGCCGAGGCCGAGCCGCTGGGCTGCTCGCGCACCGACAGCGGGGCCCAGGAATGGCGGCTGGCGCGGGCCCGGTTCGTCGACTGAGCGCTGCGACAATTCGACGCTTATGCACTTTGACCTGCTGGCCACCGACGGCCTGGCCCGCCGTGGCCGGCTGACGCTGGCGCATGGCATGGTCGAGACACCGGCCTTCATGCCGGTGGGCACTTACGGCACGGTCAAGGGCGTGCTGCCGCAGGCGCTGGCCGCGATGGGCGCGCAAATCATTCTTGGCAACACCTTTCACCTTTGGCTGCGCCCGGGGCTGGAGGTGGTGCGGCGCTTTGGCGGCTTGCACCGCTTTGAAGCCTGGCCCGGGCCCATCCTGACCGACTCGGGCGGCTTTCAGGTCTGGAGCCTGGGCGAGCTGCGCAAGATCAGCGAGGACGGCGTGCGCTTTGCCTCGCCGGTGAACGGCGACAAGCTGCTGCTGACGCCCGAAGTGAGCATGCAGATCCAGCACGCGCTGGACGCCGACATCGTGATGCAGTTCGACGAATGCACGCCGTATGAAACCCGCGGCGTGCTGACCACCGAGGCGCAGGCGCGCGCGTCGATGGAACTCAGCCTGCGCTGGGCGCAGCGCTGCGTGGCCGAGCACCAGCGCCTGGCCAACCCCAACGAGTTGTTCGGCATCGTGCAGGGCGGCATGTTCGAGGCGCTGCGCGAAGAATCGGCCGCCCGCCTGGCGGCGCTGGACCTGCCCGGCTACGCCGTCGGCGGCGTGTCGGTCGGCGAGCCCAAGGACGACATGCGGCGCATCGTCGCCCACACCCCGCGCCTGCTGCCGGCAAACAAGCCGCGCTACCTGATGGGCGTGGGCACGCCCGAAGACCTGGTCGACGGCGTGGCCCACGGCGTTGACATGTTTGACTGCGTGATGCCCACCCGCAACGCGCGCAATGGCCATTTGTTCACCCGTTATGGCGACCTGCGCATCCGCAACGCACGCTACAAGACCGACCTTGAACCGATAGACCCGAGCTGTACCTGCCCCGCCTGCGCCGGCGGCTTTTCACGCGCCTACCTGCACCACCTTGACCGCTGCGGCGAAATGCTGGGCGCGATGCTGGCCAGTCTGCACAACCTGCACTACTACCTGAACCTGATGCGCGAGATGCGCGACGCGCTGGAGCGCGGCAGCCTGGACGCCTGGCGCGCCCGCTTTGCCGCCGACCGCGCGCGCGGCATCTGAGAGGCTGAGAGTTTTTCGATCATGCCCGCTCACCACCCCAAAACGCGCCCGCTCGTCGTTGCAAATGCTCGCCATGGCACTAGCCATGGCTGTGCTTTGCGCCTAGATCGGGCACGTTTTGGGGCGTTGCTCGGGCACGCTGGAAAAACTCTCAGCCTCTGATCTTCCACGACAGCCCGGCGGCGCGCCCGCGGCCCAACGGCCCGAGCGCGACGCCCCAACCAGGATTTGCTGCGCCCCATGGCGACCTCCAAGAAAACAGCCTCCGCGCCAATTGATTCGGCGCTTGACCCGGCGCTGAACCCGGCGCTGAACCCGCCGGCCAAGAAAGCCGCGCCGCGCCGCCGCACCCCCGCCGCCGCTGCCGAGGCGGCGAGCGTCGATGCGACCCGCGCCGCGGCTGGCGCAACCGATCGCCCGGCAACCGGCGCCGCGGCGAAAAAGCCGCGCGCCAAGGCGTCGCCGGCCAAGCAGCGCCCGAGCGCCGACCCAGCCGTTGCTGCGCCGAGCACGCAGACCGCCGCAAAGTCGGACAGCGCGCCACCGCGCGCCAAGTCGACCGCCCGGCCGGCGCCGGCGAAGAAGTCGCGCCGCGCGAGCGCGCCGGCTGACGCCCCCGCCGCGGTCGCGGCGCCGGCACCGGCGCCTAAGAAAAAGTCTGCCGCCAAGGCGCCGGCCAAAACGAAGAAATCCGACCGGTTGACGGAAGGTGAAGCCCACGACGCGGTTGAAAAGCCCGCACCCACGGTCGAGGTCGCCGACGACGCCCCGCCAGCGCCGCCGCCCGCCGCGGGCAAACGCCGCCGCACGCCGGCGCGACGGTCGGGCGCCAATGCCCCGCCGGCCGAAGCCACGCCACCCACGCCAGCGGCCGACGCCGACGCGCCGCCAGCCGCCGCAGCGCCAACCGAGCCGCCGCCGACACCCGCCGACGCGGAGGACCACACAGCGGCCGACCGCGGCACGGCCTCCGCGGCAGCCATCGCCGCAGCGCCGGCCAGCGCCCCCGAGACACCCGCGGCGCCGGCCACCCCGCCGCAGCCGGTCGGCCCCAGCGCCATCCGCGTGCAGGCGTCCGACGACGGCAGCCTGCGCCGCATCGTCTGGCAGCCGGCGGTCGGTTGTCCGGCGGCGCTGGCCACCGCGGCGGCCCAGCGGCTGGACGACGACGGCGGCCTGCGCGCCGACGACGATGCCGCCTGGCCGCTGCTGCGCGAACTGGCCGCGGCCGCCGGCCACACGCTGCAAATCGACGCCGCGCTGTGGCCGCTGCTGGCTGCGGTGCGCGACGCACGGCGCCGCGTCGACCGCCTGCAGCAGGCCTACCCCGACGGCGCCGACAGCCCGGCGCTGGCGCGGCTGCTGCGCGCGCCGCTGGCGCCGTTCCAGGCCGAGGGCGCACTGTGCGCCGCCGCCGCCGGCCGGCTGCTGATCGCCGACGACCACGGCCTGGGCAAGAACGTCCAGGCCATCGCCGCCGCCGAGCTGCTGCGCCGGCACTTTGGCGTCGAACGCATCGCCGTGCTGTGTACGCCGGCGCTGCGCGCGCGCTGGCAGCGCGACTGGCTGCGCTTTGCCGGCCTGGCCACGCCGCAGGTGCAAACCGTCGAAGGCGCCACGCACCGCCGGCAGTCGCTGTGGTCCGAGTCGGCCAGCGTGCGCATCCTGTCGCCCGAGGCGATTGGCGGCGGCGCGGCCGCCGACCACGCCGCCGCGAACAATGCGCCCAGCTCCGGCGACGCCGCGGCGCTGCAACCGCTGGCCGACTGGGCACCGCAGTTGCTGATCGTCGACGAGCCGCAGCGCCTGCCCGGCTGGCAGGCGCTGACCGCGTTGCCCGCCGCGCATGTGCTGGTGCTGTGCGGCGCGCCGCTGGACCAGCAGCCCGCGCTGCTGGAGGCGCTGGTCGGCTGGCTCGACGACCAGCGCCAGGGCGCGCTGGCCGCGGTGCGCCGGCTGCAGGCCGCCAAGGCCAGTGCCCAGGTGCTCAGCGAGCAGGCAATCGACGAACTCAGCGACGCCTTGTCGCGCGTCCTGTTGCAACGCCAGCGCGACGAAGTCGGCGCGCAATTGCCGGCGCTGGTACACGCCACGCGCAGCGCGCCCATGGCACCGGCCCAGCGCGCCGCCCACGCCCAGCAGCAGCACACGCTGGCCCGGCTGCTGGCCGGCTGGCAGCGCAGCGGCTGGCTGGCCGACGCCGACCAGTGGCGCGTCGGCCAGGCATTGCAGGCCGCGCAAATCGCCGGCTGCCGCGCCGACCCGTCCGACCCCGCCAGCGCGCTGGCCGAAGGCACGCTGCAGGCACTGGCCGGCCAGCTCGCCGACTGGGCCGACACCGGCGCGCCAGCGGTCGCGCTGCGCTGCGCCAGCGAAGCCGACCGCGACCAACTCGCCGCGCGTCTGGCCGACTACCCGCGGCTGACCCTGCTGACGCCCACAGACCCGCTGCCGCCCGACACCGCCGCGCTGCTGACCCTGGGCGCGCCCTGGCGCAGCGACGACCTCGACGCCACCACGCTGCCGCGCGGCACCCCGGTGGTGGCGGTGGTCGGCCAGGACAGCATCGACCAAGGCCTGGCCGAAACGCTGGCACTGCGCGACCAGGCGCCACGCGGGCTGTTGCAAGGCGGCGACGGCTACCTAGGCGGCGCGGCGCTGGCGCAGTGGCTGCAGGCGCTGCAACAGGCGCTGCCGGCCAGCGACGCGAAGGACGGTTCGTTGGGTTGAACTCTCACCGCTTACTGGTTTGTCTGCAAAAATATTCGCGAACCACGCCGAGGGTCTGCAAATGAAACTGCTAAAGACACAGAGAAATCAGGTGTTCGAGATACTTGTAGCCAACGGATGGCAGTCATCTGCGTTTTCATGGAGTCTGCCGCGAATTCCCTTGCCTGGCTTCAGCTGACCAACGAGAGTGCCCGTCGCGAGATTTTGGACCCTTCACAGCCGGGGAACTCCGCCGACCAGGCACATTCATGTAGTGTAAGTTGGTTCTGACCAACCGGAAAATCAAACGGATCGTGAGCGGCAAGTGCATAAGGCCCGGTGAATGCCTGCACCCCAAGCGCCCGAATATCTATATATGCACCCGCGTCAATCAGCCTATTTCATAGGTGTCATGCTTGGCCTGGCTTCGTGCGGCGCGTTTTCTCAGGCGCCCGGCAAAGAAGAATCGGCCAGGCTGAAGCCTTATCAGTCCAACGATTACTCGGGCGACTGCCTTTCCCGGGCAAGGCAGATTTTTTTGTCATGGCCCGCATCCAGAAGGGACGACTACTACGCCGTCAACCGCAAATTGGCCGACCTGCTTTCCGAGCGGGCCGTTGTCCGTGGCAAATTGGACATCGGTTCATGGCTGTCTCCCCCGTCGAGCTATATGGTCGTCCAGCTTACCCAGGAGCCGGAAAAACCTGTGGGTCGGCGCTGCCCACTTGAGTCGACATATGTTCGAGTCGACGAGGGCGGCTTCAACCCCTTTAACCCACCAACCTTCCATGGGCCACTGGGCCGGAAGTAGTTTTTTCGAAGTCGGGGTCAGGTCTTGCCTTTTGCCTTCGCGCTTACAGGTGATGACGCGGTCCAGCGCAGCTTGCGGTAAATGGTGTTGCGGCTGATGCCCAACTGCCGCGCGGCGACCGAGATATTGCCCTGCGCCGCGTCCAGCGCCTCGCGTATGGCCTGCAGCTCCCTGGCCTGCAGCGACGCCGGCGGCGCGCTGCCGGCGGCGCCGGCGTCGGGCCACGCCGCCGTGGCGGGCGCTGGTAGCGCGGCGGTGGATGGCACGCTGGCCGCAGCCGGCGCGCTGGTGACCGATGCCGTGGTGCAGATGTCGTCGGGCAGGTGCGCGGGGGTGATCACGCCATCGTCTTCAGCCAGCACCGCGGCGCTGCGCAGCACGCGGCGCAACTGGCGCAGGTTGCCCGGCCACGGCTGGGCGGCGAGCAGCGCGCGCACGGCGGGGTCGACGCGCAGCGGCGGCAACTGGTCCTCGCGCACGATGGCGTCGAGCATCGCGTCGACCTGCGCCTGCAGGTCGCTGCGCTCGCGCAACGGCGGCAGCGTGACGGTCAGCCCGTTCAGCGCGTCAAACAGCTCGGCGCTGAAGCGGCCGGCGGCCACCGCGTCGCGCAGCGGCGCCACGCAGCTGGCCAGCCAGCCCACGGACAGCGCATCGGCCCGCTGCGCCACCGCGTCCGCGTCCGCGTCGCTGCCCCCGTTGCCGCGCGCGGCATGCTCGATGGCGCGCAGCAGCCGCGCCTGCAGCGGTGCCGGCAAGGCGTCGATGTCTTCCAGCAGCAGGCTGCCGCGCTGCGCGCGCAGCAAGGCGCCGCCGGGCTGGCCGGCCAGCTCGTCGCCGCTGGCGCCGCGGCCGAACAGCTCGGCCTCCAGGCGCTCGGCCGACGGGTTGGCGCAGCGCACGACGACAAACGGCCCGTCGCCGCGCGGCGAATCGCGGTGCACCTCGCGCGCCAGCCCCAGCTTGCCGGTGCCGTGTTCGCCCTGGATCAGCACCGCGATGCCGCGCGCAAACACCCGCGCGGCCTTGTCGCGCGCGGCCTCGACGCGGGCATCGCGCGCCTGCGCGGCCGGCAGCGGTGGCGCCGGCGCCAGGGCCGGCGGCGGCACGACGGCAGCGCTGGCCGGCAGGGCAGGCGGCAGCGCCGTCGCCGTCTCGGTCGCGGCGGCGGCGGCGCTGGCGGGCGCGGCGTCCAGCGCCGAGGCGCGCTTGACCGCGTCGTGCAGGCTGCTCCACACCGGCCAGTTGAAGCGCGCATGCAGGTGCATGGTGCGGCCGTCCTGCAATTGCACCGCCAGCGGCGTGGCCAGCGCCGAGCGAAAACGCTCGACCAGCGCGCCCACCGTGGTGCCCCACAGCGAGCGCAGCGTTTGCCGGCGCAGTGCGGCGCCGGACAGGCCCAGGTGTTCCAGCGCGCCGCGGTTGGCGCCGACGATGCAGCCGTCGGGGTCGATCGCCAGAATGCCTTCGACCAGCGTGCCGATGAAGTCGACCCGCGGGTGGAAGTGCACCCGCATCACGTGGTGGTAGTCGTCGGTCAGCCAGTGGTTCTCGATCATCCGCGCCGACATCTTGACCAGCGCCATGGTGTGCTGGTGAAAGCTGCGCTGGTCGCCCGAGACATCGAGCACGCCGAGCACGTTGCCGCGCGGGTCCATGATCGGCACCGCCGAACAGGTCAGAAAGTGGTTGGCGTAGAGGTAATGCTCGTCGGCGAAGACCAGCGTCGGCGCCTCTTCGACCAGCGCCGTGCCGACCGCATTGGTGCCCTTGGACGTCTCGCTCCAGTTCACGCCCGGGCGCAGCGCCACCTGCGAGGCGCGGCCCAGAAAGTCGTCGTCGCCGATGGCGTGCAGGATGGTGCCGGTGGCGTCGGTCAGCAGCACCAGGCTTTCGGTGTCGACGATCTGGCCGTGCAGCATCTCCATCACCGGCGCGGCGTGCTGGTGCAGGCGCAGGTTGCGCTCGCGCGCGACCAGCAGGTCGGCGCGGCCGAGCGCCGAAAAATCAGGCGCCTCGATGCGCGACACGCCCAGCGCAGCGCAGCGCTGGTGCGATTGTTCAATACGGTGCAGGTGCGCCGGGCCGAAGTTCAGCCCGGCCGAAATTGGCCGCGCCACCGCACGGCCGGCGCGCCGCACGGCCAGCGGTTCGACGGTTGAAGGCAGGACTTTGCGCATCGCGGATGTCTCCTTTTTGGCCCTGGCACGTATCGGGCTGTTCCATTCTGTAGCGGTGTCCAGCGTGCAACACAGGAGCACGGCGTCTTGCCGGCGGCTATCACGCATCAGTCGAAGGTTGCGCCGCGGCGGGGTCATTGCGTGCTGAGCCTCACGAGCACGGACTACCGCCGCCGCACCCAGCGCAGCGGCTGCGCGTGCAGGGTGCAGCATGGCGGCGACTGAACGCACATGCACCCTGGTGCTTTCCAGCAGGCGAAATAAACGGGCCAAGCCTGACTAAAGCGGTCGCACGGCGAGCCACGCCGCTGACGACAAATAGGGGACACCCCCAACGCCACACCAATGCCACCCTCCCTTACGTTGCGCCGCGCGCACCGACATGGCCTGTTGGCGCAGGCACGGTGCTGCGCTGGCATGAGCCTGGGCGATGTCGACATCGCCCAGGTGCTGGCGCAGGCGCTGGGGCCTGGCCGGCTGGTTGCTGCTCGCGATCGGCAGCGACGCCAGCCACTGGCGCGAGCAGTTCGACACCCGGCTGAAAGACGGCGACTAAGCCGCCGCCGAGATGAAACCAACCACCCTCCAGGCGCTGGCCGCCACCGGCCTGGGCCTTGCCGCGCTGGCCGGCCCGGTCTGCCGCACCACCCCCGAGCCGCCCGAGCCGGTGCGCAGCGGCGCCGAAACGACAAGAGCGCGCCGGCCAACCGCAGCGGCTGCCTGGTCTTGATCCTGGCAAGGGCGCCGTGCCGCTCATGCGGGGGTAATGCGGGGGTCGGCGGCCGATGAGCTGCGCCACTATCCGGTTGGTCCTGCAAAATCGGCCCCTAACCGGGCCGACGGCCGTATTTGCAGGATGTGCGGTGGCTGTTCTGCAAAATGCGGCTCGATAACAGGTTAGGCCTCAATACTGTCTGTTTAGATGAAAAACGCACCTCCGGGAATTCTCCGGTGACCACGCGCGCTGCCGGCGGCTGCGGCTCCGCGGTGCGGGCCGCATCGGGGCGGCCGGTGCCGGCGTGCAGTCGATCGGTACGCGCCGCGGCGCTCCCCAGGCGAAGGCCTTGTAGCGTGAGTTGCGTCGCTTGACCATGCGCGGCGATCGTCGGTTGAGCGTGCGTGTCGCACGCAACGTGGCCGCAGTGTCAAGCAGGCTATTGAACCAGCGTGCGCGGCGTCTGGGCCGCTGTGGGGGGAAAGGCCCCGGAGAGGGGCTGTTCGCGGCGGAAGAGCTGCAAGTGCCCCATGAAAGACAGATCCTCGTGCGCCATGCGGTGCCGCGCCGCGCCGCGGTGCAGCAGCCAGCGCACCGCGTAGTGCATCAGCACCCAGCCGTAGAACTCCTGCCTGACCAGCTCGGCCGTCTTGCTGCGCAGCACCCGACGGCTCTGCCGCAGGTGCGTTTTCAACTCGTCGTAGATCGCCTCCATTTCCCAGCGCCGGTGGTACAGCTCGGCCAGCTCCATCGCCGGGGCGGCCTTCGCATCCAGCAGCGTCGTGATCAGCCGGTAGTGCGGCTCGGCATCGGGCAGCTTGGGCAGCTTGTAGTCGATCACGCGCACCGTCATCGCCCGCGCGCGCGCCTGTGCCTGGCCCACGCCGCTGGGCCGAATCGTGCTCAGGTAGCTGCCGTCCTCGAGCAGTTGCTCCACCGGCAAGATGCGCGTGGAGGCACAGCGCCACAGAAGCTGCGCACCCGTGGCGGCGGCCTGCTCCCAGTGCTCGAAGCCGTTGAAGCCGCGGTCGGCCAAGCACAACATGTCGGGCCTCAAGCTGGCCAGCAGCGGCACGCACAGCTCCCACTCGCCGCAGCGGTACGGACCCAGGTTGGCCGCCACGATGGCGTGCGTGGCGCACTCGGCCAGGATCGCGCAGCGCGCCTGCGGGTAGCCTGCCGGGCCCTGGCGAGCGCCGGGGCGACCGAAGGCCTGATCGTTGTCGAGTTCGTCGGGAAGCTCGAACGTGCTGCCGTCGATGCCCATCAGCCGAAGGCCGCGGTAGAAGGCCGACGGGTGAAGCGCCGCATCGGCCAGCGGCACGCAGCAGCGCCGCACCAGTTCGGCAAGCGGCTGCGCTCCGATGCGGATGCGCAACGAGCTGATCGACGCCTTGCCCACCGCGGCCGGCTGCGGGGCGCCCGCGTCCCAGGCCAAGCCCTGCGATACCGCCGAGAACACCGCCTCGTACGCCGCTTCGGGGTACAGGCTCAGCGCCATCACGTAGTACACGCCCGCCACCGCCGGGAAGGCCCGGATGCGTTGGCTGTTGCGGCCATGCGCGTCGAGCACCTCGTTGATGACCTCGGGCGGCACCACGCGCGCCATGAGGCTGGCGCTCAGGAAATCCGTCAAGCGGGCGCCGTCGCCCAGCACTGCCTTGGTACGAGCCATGAGCCGTCTCCAGGAAGGGACGGGCAGTCACCATACCAGAAAATCATCTAAACAGACAGTATTGGGTTAGCAACTGTCTTTGAAGTCAAGCCCCGGCGGCGCTGGCTGCGTGTTTGGCAGCATTCCACCCGGCGCCGTCGCGAAGCATGGCGTTGAGGATGGTCAGCAGCTTGCGC
>WBZS01000353.1_pt1 | contig 64479 bp, 70 predicted proteins | sample 5204201 | NCBI WGS metagenome assembly WBZS01 (sample SAMN12344357, study PRJNA552823) | activated sludge metagenome | biome: Activated sludge suspended growth; feature: Nitrification reactor; material: Wastewater; isolation source: activated sludge from nitrification reactor of wastewater...
ACCACCCTGCCCATCGGTGGATCGAGGCTTAGGCCCCCTGGGTTGGGGTGGGTGGGTGAGTGTCACAGGAGGGCACCTGCAGGTCAGTGAGAGCTGATGACGGCAGGAGGGGTCACAAGGTGAGCACCGCAGAACGAACCATCGCAACGCCGGCGTTGGCGGCCTGGCTGGCCACGCACCCCGGCGACACGCTCACCGAGCCAACACCTGGCCGCGAATGCGCCCGCTGCGCGACCGCGGCCGCCACCGCGGCGACCACCAAAATCCTGCACCGCGGCTTCACCTCCGTCGACGACTGGAAAGCCCCCACCAGCACGGCCCTCTGTCCTGCTTGCATCTGGTGCTACTCCACTGCGCAGCTGCGCTCGAGCGTCCTGAAGGTCACCGCGGCTCCTGCAGGGCTGACCCTGCTCACCCTGCCTCAGCTGCTCCTCGAGCTCGGCCAGACAGTCCGCCAGGACGTCGCGATCGCCCTCCCTTCACGCCCTGGCCGTAAGCACATGCTGCCGTCCGCCGCCTGGGGACGGGTCACCCTCGACGAACAACCCCTCACCTGGTCCTCCGCTGACGCGACCCGCCTGAACACGTTGGCCGATCTGCGTCGGCTCGGCGCCAGCGCCACCGACCTGCTCAAGCCGGTCCCTGCGTGGAAGATGGTGACCATGACTCCCGCCAGCGCTCGGCCCGCGCTTCTGTCCGCCTGGGAGGACCTCGCACCATGGCGCCGAAGCCCGGCCTGGATGACCGTGGCCATCATCGCCACCACCGCCGTCAGGGCCTAGATGGCTCCCGCCCGGCGCCCTGCCCCGCCCTCCACCAGCCCCACCGATCGCTGGCTGTCCCTGGTCCCCGAGATGCCGCCCCTGACCGGCCCCGCTGGCACCGCAGAGCGGATCCTGCTCCTCCTGCACTACGGCATCGACTGGGCCCACGGCTGGGTCGGCTCCCGTCGCGCCAGCTACTGGGAGTCCCTTCTGCCTGACCGGGTGTGCGCAGCCACCTTCCGCACCGCGTCCTTGCGTCACTGGTGGACCCTGGTCGCCACCGAGCTGGAGTCGCTGCCCCGCACGGGCGAGGAACGCCGCGAGCTCGAGCGGCTCCTGCGCGAGGAACCCCTTCCCGTCCTTCGCTTGCTGCGCGCCGAAACCCCGGCCCTGATTCTGCGCACCAGGATCGTCGCCGACGCCGTGCGCGCGAACCGCACCCGATCTGAAGGCGAGCAGGCATGACGACCACCATCACCACCCGCTGGACCGGTCTGGTCACCGCCACCTCATCGATCGTCCACGGCGGCCACAGCGCCGGGACCACGACCTTGCTTCGCCGCGAGCAGATGATCACGCCGGCCGGCGAGCTCGTCGAGGTCCCGGTCATCTCCGGCAACGCCCTGCGCGGCCGCCTGCGCCGAATCGGCGAGGAGCTCCTGCGCGACACCCTTGACTACGAGGGAAACCTGCCCCTGGCCGCAGCCCACGCCCTGCGAGGCGGAGGTGCCCTGGCCAAGACCAGCGGCGAGCCGCTCTCTGGTCAACGCCTCCGCCGGGTCCGCGAACTGGTCCCCCTCATCGCGGCCTTCGGGGCCGCCTCCTCCGGCCGGATCATCGACGGCTCACTCATGGTCGGCCGACTCATCCCCCACTTGGCCCAGACTGAACACCTGACCGGTCACCCCGGACCGGACGTGTTCACGGCCACCCAGCTGGAGACCTACACCCGCCTCGACGAGACGCAGAGCGCCGGCTTTGCCGCCATGACCACCCCGACCACCGGCAGCGGCCAGGTCGACCTCGACGCCTTGAGGGCATTGAACGAAGCGACCGGGCCCGCGGTCTTTCATGTCGAGTCTTTCCCCGCCGGCACCCGCTTCTCCACCTGGATCCACCTGGACCGGGCCACGCCCCTGACCACCGCCTTCCTCCAGGACGTCCTCGAGGAGTTCGCGGCCTCTGGGGTCCTGGGCGGCCGCCGCGGCATCGGCCACGGACGTACCCGCACCGTGTGGGAGCGGACCCCCACCCCTGCCGCCGGGCAGCTCGTCGACTGGCGTGCCCACCTCGTCGAGCGTCGCGACGAGGTCCTGGCCGCGATCGCCACCTTGACCTGATCTCGATGCGCTCCCACCTCGAGATCCCTACCGGGCACCGCCCGGTGCGCGTCACTGCCATGTTGGAAGCGGGCTTGGCCTATGCCGGCGGCTGGGGCATCGCCTTGGACGGGCTGCTGGCCGCCGAGCTGCACGCCAACGACAAGGCAGGCAGTGCCGACCTCGACAGCCCTCCGATGCTCGACCAGCCCGACCCGGTCGACCTTGACCTCCCGCTTTCTCGCTGCATCCCTGGCGATCCCCACCTGTGGCACTGGGCCGCCACCACCGCTCAGCCCGTCGACGGTCACGGACTCCTGCCCGAGCAACGCCCCTACTCCTCCCGCACCGACTCCCGGCATCTCGAAGCGCTGACCCCAGCCCTGCCTGAGCGCATCCGCGACCGGGAAGGCCGCTTCCGGGCCCGGTGGGCTCCGCTGCTGGTCACGGTGTGCTCGGCAGTCCGCTGGCACGCGATCGGCGCCCCAGAGGCCCTCACGGCCCTCCTGGAGCCCATCCCGGCGATCGGCAAGCAACGGCGCAACGGCCAAGGGCGCGTCCTGTCCTGGCGGGTCGAGATCCTCGACGGCCTCGACCCGCGAGCGGCCGCCCACCTCCATGCCGACGGCTCCTTGGGTCGGCCCATCCCCCCCGGGTGCCTCGAGGACCTCAACCTGCCTCAAGCGCATCTCGGCCGAGCTGGGCTACGCCCGCCCTACGTCCACCCGGCGCGCCAGCACACCCTCGCCCTGCCCACGTCATGACCCAGCCCGGCCCCGGCCTCGATCTCGCCGCGCTGCGTGTCCTGCGCGGCCGCCGCGCCCCTAAACCCACCCGGCACCTCCTCACCCGCATTGCGGCTCACCTCGAGCAGCACGACGGCTACGTGGCCTTCTCCGGCGGGAAGGACTCCCTGGCCGTCCTGCACCTGACCCGCCAGGTCGACCCCGCGGTCCCTGTCGCCTGGTTCGACTCTGGCCTGGAGTACCCCGAACACCGCTCCTATATCCACGACCTCGCCGACTCCTGGAACCTCAACCTCGACGTCATCCCTGCCGCCCCCAGCGCCCTGGAGATCCTCGAGGCCTCCGGCGCTTGGAGTCACACCGCGCCCCGAACTGTGGTCCCCGACCTGAGCACCACCTTGATCGATGTCCCTGCTGGCATCGCCCACGACCGTCACGGCCCCGGCGAGCTGTGGGGCGTACGCGCCGCCGAATCCCGCGGCCGCGCCCGCCTCTACGCCACCGCCGTCCGGCGCGAGATCCGCGCCAACTGCACCTGCTGCCCCGGCGCGAGTGGGAGCGTCACCACCGAGCGACGACGTCGACACGGCGGCACCATCTCCCGTCGCGACGGGACCACGGCCTACGGCCCCATCTGGGACTGGAGCACCGATGACGTATGGACCTACCTGGCCGCTCACGAGGTCCCGACCAGCCCGGTATACGCCAGACTCACCGCCCTGGGTGCCCCTGAGCATGCGCTGCGAATCAGCACCCTCATCACCGCCACCGGCCTGGAGAACGGCCGCATCACCTGGCTGCGCGCCGGCTGGCCCGAGCTGTACACCGAACTCCTCACCCACCTGCCCCGCCTCGCGGAGTTCGCCTGACCCCCCTGGGCGCCCGGCTGCTCACTGAACCAGCGATTCCGTAGAATCACCCCATCCCGCCCCAGGGGACAACGGCGCGCCCTCGGTGAGGAAGACGCGCCGTCACGCGGCGTCCCCCGCCGATCAGAGCTCCCTCGCCGGCGAGGCCGAGAGGGACACCCACTGATCGTCGGCGCGGTCAAGGACCCACAGCCGCAGGACTCGGCACGTCGCGGCGTCCTCGACACAGGCCCGCATCGCGCGCAGGTCACCGGGAGCGCACGAGAAACCCGGCGACCAAGACGGATCCTGGTCACCGGGTCAGGGTGCTTACTCGTAGTGCCCGCCATCCTAGGCCGGCGCGGGCCGCAAAATGGTGGGGACTCAGCCGGTGTCGTCGCCGTCTGCCCATGCCTGGACCGACTTGGGGCACTGAGGAGATCCGGCCACGGGCACGCCCGCGAAAACCTCCGCGATCGCCCCGACGGCGGGCCCGGGCTTGAAATCCCGAAACGGCCGGATGCACAGCAGCTGACCCTGAGGGGTGATCCACTGCAGCACGCCAAGGGTGCGCCCACCCTCACCGGTGTAGTAACCGGTGCGCTCGATCAGGCCGCAGTTACGGCACGCAACTTCGAGCTCGGCCTTGGTGCGGTCGAGCAATCCCCAGTTGTGCAGCTTGCGTCCCCGATTGGTCACGTCGCGGAACCGGACCCGTCCACCCGGCGCGGCATCGGGGAAGTGCCGCGCAGCAGATGAGGATGCACGACCAGCTCGGTGCGTCCGTGCCGGCCTCGTCGCCGCGGTCGCGGCATGTCCTTCTCCCAGGCCGTGCGGCGCTCGTCCTCGGTCATGTCGACTCCTTTCGTGTCGTCGCCGGTGGGGTGTCGGTCAAGGTGACGAGGTCCCGCCAGGTGGTGGTGCCGTCAGCGCGCGTGTAGGTCGTCACTTGGCTGGAGACCACCCACAACTTCAATCCGCGAGGGAGCAGGTGGGCCGTGGAGGAGCCGCTGCCTGATTGCCCCAGATACATGCCTCGGCGGGTGGCGATCTCGAACACCACCGTCCCTTGGCCTTCGCGACTGGTTTCGATCTCGGTGATGGTGTGGGCGCCGAGGGTGAACCGGTCGAAGGCCACCGACGTGCCGGGCTCCATGTGCTGCCGCAGGTACCCGCTCACCGAGCGCGGGTCGACGTCGTCGGGCATCTGCACGTTGGTGTAGATCACGTGAGAGCGGTCGTTGAGTTCCTCGTAGGCCTGAATCGCCCGGTCCACCCGCTGGATCGAGCGGATCTGCCCTTCGGGCAGTTGCTGCACGTCGCCGGCGGCCTCGGACAAGGCATCGTTCAGCTCCGCCCACCGGCTCGGATCCGTGCGAAGCATCTCGTCGAGCTCACGATGCTGGGTCCCGGAGAGCCGATCCTCGACCTGGTGCTTCACCTTCGAGCGCTCGGAGCGTTGCCGCGCTGAGAACTTCGTGCGTGGCGCGGCCCGGTCCGGCAGCTTTCGGGCCTTCAGCGGGTGCCCCAGCGGCGCAGTGGTCTCGCGCGGGAACGCTCGATCGCGATCCTTGCCCGCACGCGTCCGCCCCCGCATCGCCTCAACAAGCGTGTCGAGTTCCCGCGCCCCGGCCCGCTCGGCCTCCCGCTCTGCCGCTTCGTCGTTGGCGCTGAGCTGGGCCTGGACGGTGAGCTGGTTGGGTCCGGCGTGACGGTCCGCCTCGAGGGTGCCGTCGGGGTCGCCCGGCCGGGGATGGCTGCGCGCCATCAGCTGGTCACCGGTCCGGAACGAAGTGCTCGGGCGTGCATCCGGGGCCAACCGGCGCACGCCCGAGCGTGTCCGAACGGATCCCCAGGAGTGAGGATGCGCTCTGGCGTCAGTGTAGAGCTGGTGCTGGACAACGTCATCACCCCGCAGCGTCGAGCGGCTCTGGCCGCAACAGCGGCAGGGCGACGTCGAGGTGACTGCGGCCGAAGATGTCCACGCCGTCCAGGTCGACCCGGTACCACGTGAGAGCCAGGTTGTCCTCGTACTGGGTCCACGCCCCAACGCACTCCCCTCTGTAGCGGCGCCCGTCGAGCTCGACGACACACCGGCCCGGGTGGGGACCAAACCGCTGCGCTGGCTCACGCATCATCGTCCGCCTCAAGCGAACTCTGAAGGGTGGCCGCGATCGCGGCTGCAGCGTCTCCGGGCGATGTCGACAAGGGCAGCGTGTGCTCGTAGCGCCGCCCCCAGGCGATGTCGCCGAATTGCGCGTTGTCGCTGATCGTCACTGAGGCCAACGGGTAGCGCCCGACCTCTCCCCAAACGTTGATGCCGGCCACTTCTGGGCCGGTGGTGAACCGGTCCGCCCGCAGACCTAAGTCAGAAAACGCACGGATCAGATCAGCCGCCGTCGTCTCCATGTTGACGCCGCTGCTCATGGTCTAGGCCTCGATTCGGGGTGAGGGTGGGGCTTGGTCAAAGGCTAGGGAGCGGGTCGGACAAGGCGAGGTGCTCACCACGCACCTCCGCCAGCTGCGGCCGCAGCGAGGAGGAGTCCGAGCAGGATCGGCGGCCCGGCGGCGAAGTGACCGCGCCGGCCAGCGATGAGGGCCACGGTGGCCCACGCGCCGGGAACGATGATGACTGCGGCGGCGCCGGCGACAACTGCCGACCATCCGATCCATCCCAGGACCAGGCCGCCAATCCCGATCAGCTGCACGTCGGCGAAGCCCATGCCGGTGATCAGGGAGTAGAGGAAGAAGACCAGCCACAGCGTGGCTGCTCCGGCGAAGGCACGCACCAGCGATCCCCACTGTCCAGAGGCGACAGCTCCAGCCAGGAGGATGCCGGCGACGGTCGCGTACGTACCCAAGGTGATCGGTTCGGGCATCCGGTGCACCGCCAGGTCGACCAGTGCCATCGCCCCGCCGGCGATGACCAGTGCCAGCGCCGCAACCGCGGCCGGCGCTAGGGGATCCCGGCCCAGGCTGCCACCGACGACGCCGCCCAGGGCGCCGAGGATGAGAGCGAGCAGCGGCCGGTTGACGCGCCGCGGCGCGGGCTCGTCGACGAGCCTCCACCGACCGCCGTCGAACCAGGTGGCGATCGGGTAGGCCGAGGCTGCTGTGACGACGGCAGCTGCAGCGGCTGCGGTGGTGTTCATCCCTCCCCTTCCCCTGGTCGCCTTAGGGTGCGCCCTATCCAGACTTATAAAGCCTTGATATAACTATGGATAAGTTGTGATACCTCGTCAAGAGATGGAGCTCACCGCCCGTGGATCCCCACCTCAACCCCTACGCCCCTGGCGCCGGCCGGCCCCCCGCTGCCCTGGTGGGACGCACCGCGCAGCTGGAAGCCTGGGCAGTGACCCTCGAGCGCGTCGAACGCGGCCTGAGCATCCAGCCCCTGGCGATCTACGGCCTGCGCGGGGTGGGCAAGACCGTCCTACTCACCCGACTCGCCAGCCAGGCCACCGACCGGCAGTGGCTCGTGGCCCAGCTCGAAGCCGGCAGCAACAAACCCTTGAGGGTCACCCTCGGCGAAGCCCTGCACCGGCCCCTGTCCGCCCGAGCCCGCCCCAGCGCCGGCCAGCGGCTCCGGCGTGCCCTGCGGACCGCGCTGAGTTTCAAGGCGTCCTACGACACCTCCGGCACCTGGTCCTTCGGGCTGGACCTGGACCCCGCCGACGGACCGTCAGCGGCCTCCACCGGCGTGCTCGAGACCGATCTCGACACCCTCATCCACGACCTGTCCGCGGCCGCCGCCGAAGACGGCGTCGGCTTCGCCCTGCTGGTCGACGAGGCACAGTCCCTCACCGCCGAGGAACTGACCGCGCTCTGCGCCGCCGCGCACCGCGCCTCCCAGCTCACCTGGCCGTTCGTGCTCTGCGTGGCCGGCCTGCCCTCCCTCCCCAAGGTCTTGGCTGAAGCCAAGTCGTATGCCGAACGGCTCTTCGCCTACCACCAGCTCGAAGCCCTCCCCGCCCCCGACGCTGCTCGAGCCCTCACCCTGCCCGCCAACCAGGTCGACGTCACCTGGAAAGACGACGCGGTGGACCTGGTCGTGGCCGCCACCGCCGGCTACCCCTACTTCCTCCAGCAGTACGGCCAGGACACCTGGAACGTGGCGGAGCACTCCGACACGATCACCCGAGAAGACGCCCGCGTCGGCGTCGCGGCCGGGCAGCTCGCCTTGGACCTCGGCTTCTTCCGGGCCCGCTGGGAACGGGCCACCCGCGCCGAACAGGCCTACCTGCGCGCCATGGCCGCCCTCGGCGAGGACGACGTGCCCACCGGGGAGATCGCTGCCGCCTTGGGTCGGGCCGCCACCAGCCTGACCATGGCCCGCTCCTCCCTCATCGCCAAAGGCCTGATCTACACCCCCTCCTACGGGCGCCTGGCCTTCACCGTCCCGGGCATGGCTGCCTTCATCGCCCGCCAACCCGACCCGGACGCGTCATGACCGCCCGCCCCTGGTCGGCCCAAGAGCTCCGCCGCGCCATCTGGCTCGGGTATGGCGGATCATCCCCCGCTCGCCCGGCCACCAGCGCCGCCGCGGCTGCCGCCGGCCTGACAGCGCGCACCCTCCAGCGCTGGCTCGCCGGGACCTCCCGTCCCTCTCCTGAGCACGCCGCCCAGCTGCGTGCCGCCCTCTCCCCCGACCCCAAAGCCCTTCTCTCCCAGGCGATGCAGGCCAACCACTTCCACACCGCCGCGGTGGAACTGGAGCGTCCCCGAGCCCGTGCCGCCTCCTCCCAGTGGCGAGCTCAACGCTGGCATGAACCCCACACCCTCTGGCTGCTGCACCACGAGGACCTGCAGATCTGTCGCGCCATGCTCACCCGCGCCCAACCGGCGCGACCCATCGAGATCCCCACCGGCTGGACCCTGCTCGACCGGGCAACCTACCCCAACCGTCCCCGCGCCGGCCTGGCCAAGCACGCACTCCTCGAACTTGCCGGTCCCTGGCGCATCAAGATCCGCGACGACCTCACCGCACCCGGCCTGGTCGACGCCGGCCGCGATGAAACCTGGCTCGACACCGCTCCAATCCGACAACTACCCGCCGACTGAGCGCGTCGGCGGCCCATTGGTAAATCGTCGGTGCGCCGACGATTCAACTGATATGCTCCGACGCATGGATACTTCGACTGCCCGCCGCGTGCTCAACAGCCAACTCACCTCGCTGGCTGAACGTCGAGCTCGGGCTCAGCGTGAGATCGACGACGCCGGCTTGGAGATCGGCGCGACCTCCACCTATCTGCGTGACGTCTTGGGCCAACCCAAGGCCCGCTCAGCAGAGTTCGCCGGCCTCTCCCCCAGCCACCTCACCGAGCTCATGCAAACGGCGCTCGAGAAGGGCGTCACCATCGCGGACCCGCTACGTCGGGTCCCTTTCCTGCACGGCGTCGAGCTGCAGGAGTTCGTCAATGAGCGGGGCGGCCCCCAGCGAATCATCGCGTCCTTCTCAGACCTCGACGCCATGTACATGGCCGGACTGAGCCCGGAGACCTTCCTCGACCACGATTTCGGATTCGGCCTCCGCCTGCCGCAGATGCTCATCCTGACCCGCGACGGCGACTGGGCCGCGGTCCACAACGTCACTGTCGGGTATGCCGGCACCGGCCCCTCCAACGCCAGGCGTGAGCTCGGGGGCCTGGGGATTCCACCCGACCTCATCGACCTGATCGTCCGCAGCCGGGTCAGCGACGTCGACCTGGACCACCCGGACCAAGGTCTGCACACCCACCAGTGGCCCCACGTCCCCTTGGGCCCGCCCTGGCCGGTCGACGACTTCTTCGTCAGCGTCGTCCACGTCGAGAACGAGCTCTTCACCCGGTCTGCTCGGGGTTTTCACATCGGCCCTCCAGATGGTCAGACCCACGGCGGTTTCTACCCCTCGCCCCCCACCGAGCCCCCGTTGACATCGTGGCTCAAAGCACTGGACTCACCCACCAAACCCGAATGGATGTCCGGGCCTCGCCGGGCCAGGGTCTATCTCGACCGTTCACTCGCCCGCGCACATGGCTTCACTCTCGCCACTCTTCAGCCTGGGTCGAACCAGTACGTGGTGTACCCAGTGATCCTCGAGCAGGGACGCCTGCAGCTCTGGCTGAACATCCCAACCTCAAACGACCCGACCGTGCTTTTCACCCCCGAGATCTATGACGCCCTGGATCAAGCCGGGTTCTACACCGGCGAGCAGCGAACCAAGGACGCCCAGTCCAGCTTCTGGCGCTGGCTGCGCTCATTGGGCACACAGCGCCCGGGCGTGGTCGACCTCAACGACGAGCCGCTTCGGCACATGCCGAAAACGACGTGAGCACAAGGGACCTCACCGACTGCGGCGATCCTGCTGGGTATATGCGCCTCGTCCGCGCAACGGCACCCCCGCCTGCGCCAGGGCCCGTCTGATCGCACTTGTTGACTGCACTGGTGGTGTGCGCGTCGAGTAGCCCTGAAGTTGTGCACGCTGTCAGGGTGCGAGTGTGACTGAGGTTCGTGACATCACGCTGATCTCGCCAGCGGCGAGTATGCGCGTGCAGGCCGTCCCGGTGCTGTGCTGGCTGGTCGTCACGATGACGACACCGTGGTCGAGCCGATCCGGGCCTTCATGGTCGAACTGGCCGCCAACGGCACCTCGCCCTCCACTCGGCGGTCGTACTGCCACGACCTGCTTCGCTGGACACGCGAATCACAGAGAAGATCTAAAGAAAGATCCATTTCTGCTACGGTCGGCTTCATGACCGCCGAGACCATCCAGCCCCTACGCCCCGACACCGACCCAGCACCTCTGCCGGAGGTGGTCGGTGGCTTCAAGACGGTCCTGGCGGACCCGCCGTGGCGCTTCACCAACCGCACCGGCAAGGTGGCGCCGGAGCACCGACGGCTGGACCGCTACTCGACGATGACACTAGCGGCGATCAAGGACATCGAGGTCGCGGAGGTGGCGGCCAAGAACTCCCACCTCTACCTGTGGGTCCCGAACGCGCTCCTCCCCGACGGGCTCGCCGTGATGGAGTCATGGGGGTTCCGGTACGTCAGCAACGTCGTGTGGGCCAAGCGCCGCAAGGACGGCGGCCCCGACGGGCGTGGCGTCGGGTTCTACTTCCGCAACGTCACCGAGATCCTGCTCTTCGGCGTGCGCGGTTCGATGCGCACGCTCGCGCCGGCCCGCCGTCAGGTCAACATGATCGAGACCCGCAAGCGTGAGCACTCCCGCAAGCCCGACGAGCAGTACGAGCTGATCGAGGCATGCTCGCCCGGCCCGTACCTGGAGCTGTTCGCCCGGCACCCCCGCAAGGGCTGGAGTGTCTGGGGTGACGAGTCCCTTGACGACGTCGAGCCCCGCGGCAAGGTCCACCGCGGGTACGCGGGCGGACCCATCGACATACCGGACCTCGACCCCTACGAGCGACTGCAGCCCGACACCCAGGCCGCCGTCGCCGCGGCACTGCGCGAGCAGTACGAGAACAACAAGAGCATTCGCGAGTTGGCCGCCGAGACCGGCTACAGCATCGCCCGCGTGCGGTCCCTACTCGACTGCGCCGACGCCACCATCCGGCCACGAGGCGCCGCCCAAGCCGCTGGTCAGCGCTAACGCTGCTCCGCCAGGGGACGCCAGCGGGCGCCTGATGGCACGCGGGCGCGGCCGGAACCACCCGACTCGGCCGTGCGGATAGGGCATATTGACCACCGTGAGCCCATTCCCCACGATCGGCAAGATCTCGTTCACCAAGTACACCCAGCCCGACGAAATGATCGCCAAGCTGGCCAAGCTCGAGCCCGGCGTGACCACTGCCGGCGAGGTCGAGACCCTGCTGAACGACGGGGGAAGCACACCTGGGCCGCTCTACAACGACATCGTCACCTACGACCCACCCATCATCGGGACATCGCCCGCTCGCACAGGGGTGGTCGTCGACGACGAGCTGCTTCGGGCCTGCCGTGACAGCAGACCCGAAGCAGGCCTGCTGTTGTGGTGCGCGCTCAACGTCGCCGACCGACGCCTGGACCGGATCACCCGGACCGTCCTCACCGACTCCCAGGGGCGGATCCGTCCCGAGATGATCAACCGCAACAAGCTGCAGGAGGCCCTGACTGCCGAGGCCACCGCCACCGGTGAGAGCGACTTCCCCCACGACGACAAGAGCACGACCAACATCCTCAGGCTCACCGACAAGTGCGGTCTGCTCGTGCCTCAGGAACGCGGTGCCTCGATCGTGGGTCTCGAGCGAACCCTGCCCACCCGCCAGGCCGTGCAACCGCTGGTCACGATGCTGGGCGAGAAGTTGGCCCAGCATTCCCTGTCCCCCGCCGACGGGGCCGGCGTCGACTTCGCCCTCGGCCTGGGCGCCAACCATTGGCTCAACCTCACCCCCGAGGAGTTCCGGGCGGCCGCTGCCGGCTCGTCGGGACAAGCCCAGCAACTGTCGCAGCGAGGACCCCTGCCCAGCGAACTCACCGAGCTCGACGACCAGCTGCAACGCCGGCGCCAAGTCGTCCTCCAAGGTCCCCCTGGTGTCGGCAAGACCTACCTGGCACGGCGCTACATCGACTGGGCCACCGCCGGCCGCGCCGAAGAGAGCCGTCTGCAGGGCATCCTGACCGACTTGCCCGCCAACGAGCGTCGCCCCGAGGACATCGCCGCCGAGATCGTCCGGCGAGGACTGACCACGGTCTGGGACATCGTGCAATTCCACCCCGGCTACGACTACACCGACTTCGTGCGCGCACTGGTCGCCGAACCCGTCGACGGCGGGGTGACCTTCACCCCCAGGCACAAGACCTTCAGCCTCATGGCCTCGGTCGGGCAGGAGCTCACCGCCATGGGCTCCAGCGCTGAGCCGATCCTCATCCTCGACGAGATCAACCGTGGCGACATCGCGAACATCTTCGGCGAGCTGCTCTACGCCCTGGAGTACCGCGACGAGGCCGTCGCCACCCCCTACAGCGTGGACGGACACGCCTCCATCACCGTCCCCGCCAGCCTCGCCCTCATCGGAACCATGAACACCGCCGACCGGTCCATCGCCGTCATCGACTACGCTCTACGACGCCGGTTCGTCTTCCTCGATCTGCCCGCCTCCCCGGCTCCGATCGCCGGCCACACGGGGTACCCCACGGACACCGCGAAGCAGGCAGCCATGCGGCTCTTCGAGATGACCGACGACACCCTGGCCAACACCTCGCCTGGGCTCCGCGTCGGCCCCTCCTACTACCTCGTGGGCGGCGTCGATGAAGCCGACAGCCTGCAGCAGCTGTCCGCCCGCTACGTCTACGAGGTCCTCCCACTCCTGCGTGAATACGCCCTCGAGGGCGAACTCGACGAAGCCAACCTGTCCGCTCTGACCGGAGCCCTCGGCCTCGAACATGCCTCCACGCAGCCGGCAGCCGTCGCCGCCCTCGTTGGCACCCTGGCCGGCTTCGCGCAGCCGACAACGACCGCAGCCACTCCCGGTCCGGGCACCGAGCCCGCGACGACCGCCGAGGAACTCGTCGATGACAACTCGCCCGCCGACGAGAACCCCTCACCTTGACCGACGACGAGCGCATCCTCAGGCTGACCGAACACCGCTCGGGCAGCCTCGAGGACTCCTGGGTGCAGGCCGTCCCAGCGTCGTTCTGGGAACAGACCAAGACCACCGTCACCCGCGCACCCGGCCAGGACGGCTGGAGCGTCCAGGCCGAGGCCTACGTCGGGATCGCCCGCGTGCACACCGAGCTCGGCCCGCTCACGCTGCACATCAGCCCGAAGCTGAACGCGTGCGACCCCTTCTTCCTGGCCGACTACGCCTACGGACAACGACACCAGCCGCTGCGCCACCTCCCCGGTGAACACGCCCTGGTCGACCAGGTCCGCAACGACCCAGCGGCCTGCCTCCTGCTCTGGCACGTCTTGGCCATCCACCGGTTCAGCGCCCGCTGGCTACGCCGCGACCAGGTCACCCTCACCCAGGAGCTCCACGGCAAGGTCAAGGGCTCCATCCAGCTCAGCCGCTACATCAACAAGCACGTCGCCGTCGCCGACGCTGCCACCATCCCCTGCCGCGTCCGGGAACGTACCCAGGACACCCCCAACAACCGCATTCTCAAAGCCGGCCTCCGCCGAGCAGCGACGCTAGCCAGGAGCCTGCCCGTGCCCGGCGCCCGCAGGGCCGTCCACGCCGCCGTCAACGCTGCTCTTCCTCGCTTCGCCCAGGTCGCCGACGTACCAGGCAGCCCCCGCGACCTTCGCGACACCTCCACCAAAGGCCCCCTTCGGCACTACACCGAGGTCCTCAACGCCACCATCGGCTTCCTCCAAGGCAACTACCTCAGCGGAGACCTCGGATCGACCGGCACCACCGCCTTCCTGTGGAGCATGCCCACCCTGTTCCAAGAGGCCCTCCGCGGGGTCCTGACCGAGGCCAGCACGCTACGCCTGATCGAGGACGTGCCGACCGCCACCATCCACGACGCCACCGGCGTCAAACGCTCGTCCTCCAAGGTCGACCCCGACTACGTCGTCCTGCGCCCCGGCGGCACCACCCTGCTGTTGGACGCCAAGTACAAGCACGCCGCTAGCACCACGGACATCGCCACGGACATCGTCGCGGTCCCCGGCGCGCGGCGCATCCGGGTGCCACGCGCCGACATCTACCAGATGGCCGCCTACCGCCAACACGACCGCTGGGCGACACCCACAGGTGCCTTGGTCTACCCGATCAGCCTGCACCCAGGTGAACCGCTGCCGGCGCCGTATCAGGTCCGCGGCTTCGGTCAGCCGATCCACATCTGCTTCATGGACGTCGGGCCCGAAGCGCGCGCGAACCTCCCGCGGTTCCTGACCCACATCGACTCTCTTACCGCCGGCACCAACGGTCGGCTGTTGCCGGCCTCGGGACATACGAGCGGAAGCTCGGGTCAGCTCTTAGCAATGTCTAACCCCGCCTAACGTTTCGATACGCGGGGTTAGAGATCCCTAAGAGTGATCGTCTACCTGCCGCAACGCGGCCTCAACAGCCTCGCGGATGGACCGTTCTATCGGGTCTACCGCTCGAGCCACGGAGCCGATCTCAGGCATCGTGAGGGCCTCGTCCACTTGGTGTTGCACGGCGGGGCTGACCTGCTCGTTGATGGCATTCTGCACGCCGGCGAGAACAGCCTGGAGGTGCTCGGCTGTGTCATCAGCGTCTTCGGGCATCGCGCACCTCCTCCGTGCTCCCCGAGGGCCCGGAGCACTCGACGGCGCCGCCCCTGCTGATGCATCTGGCGGCCGGGGCGGCACCTCTTCCGACAGCCCTCGAGCTGCCAGCAACTCTAGTCAGCAACCCCGCCGGGCCATGGACGTGGCACTTGACAAGTGCAGAGAACGGTCTGCGATCTGGCGGTGAGCTCACCCAGCTCACGAAGAGAGCGCCCCGCCTGGTACTCGGCGGCCACGAACTCCAGCAGCGCCTCCCGCTGCTCCGGTGTCTGCCGTGCCCCAGCCGTCCCCACAAACTGCGGTAGGGGCTCTCGGACCGGCCGGCCGGGATAGACCATCAGTAATCGTTGTAGTTGAGGTTGAAGTCCCACTCGAGCGCATCAACGGACCGGAAGTGCCAGTCCGGCTCATAGTGCTGGTCGAAGTGGCTGTGCAAGAACGCCTCCACGCCGGCGTCACCGTGCTCAACCCATAGCGCCTGCAACTGGTCGAGGTCGTCCTGCTGCACCTGGACGCGGGCCTCACGCGGACGGTAGTTGCCGTCGCTGGCCGAGATCTTGCCCATGACACCGGTGACCTTGATCCCGTTCTTGCCCCGAGGTGGCCGCAACGCCCCGCCAGCCCGCACAGCCGCGGCCCGGCCCCGCTTGGTGGTCATCGCCTGACGGGCCTTGGTCGACAGGGTCTTGGCATGCTTGGCCGACATCCCAGATCCGGCGATCCACCGCTGCACCGAGCGAGTCGAGACGCCCAAGCCTTTGGCGGCCGCGGCCACGTTCGGTCGCGAGGGGTCCCGAGTCGAAGCCCCGAACGCGGCCATCAGCTGCGCACCCCGGTCCCCCTCGAGCGCTCCCCCCGCGGGGCGTCCGGTGAGGAACGCAAACGCCTTCTCACGAAACGCCGTGGTGCGTTCCCCCGGGTCGAACTCGGCCAGCGGCACACCACTGGGCGTCTGGGTCGGCAGCACCGGGCCCTGGGCCCGCCCACCGGCCCCGATCGGTGGCATCCCCGGCAGCGGGATGTCGATGCCATCGCCTCCGCCGCTCACGACTGCTCACCAGGCTCCGCCGGGTCGACCGTGGCGTCGATCCCGCCCCATCCGCGACCGGTCAGGTAGGGAAGCTGGTCCACCATGGCCCCGACCCGGCCCGGCTTGTACATTCCCGGCGTCCAAGTCAGGTGCGCCGGGTCCCCGGGCCACCCCGACAACGGCGCGTCCGCGGCCGCGGCATACCCGATCATGTCCGTGTTCGACACCACCAGCGGCCACCGGTTCTCTCGCCCGGCGAGCTGGTTGCGCTCACCGATCTCGAGAATCCGGTTGAGGATGGCCACGCGGGCCTGAGCCCGGGTGGCGTGGAAGATGTACGGCTGCCACATCGGGTCCTGCCGCTCGGCGGCGTTGGACGAGATGAAGTGACCCGAGAGCTGCTTGTACATCTGCTTGACCAACCCGGCCGCCGCCACAGCGTCCAGGTCGCCGACCTGGTGCAGCTGCTCGAGCGCGGCCTTGACCCTCTTGTAGAAGGGGTCGAGCAACCGGGTGGCCTGCTCCTTGGGCCAGGTCCACGACTCGAGCACCACCGGCTGCGCGTGCAGCTTGCTCACGGCATACGCCAACGCCGGCGTGGTCACCCACCGCTCCTTACCCGCCGCGGTGCCGTCCGGGTCGAGCAGGTCCGGGTAGGGCGCAACCTGGGTGACGCCAGCGACCGTGTTCTCCGGCAACGCCACCCGCCACCAGCCGGGCCGCTTGGGGTCGAACCCGAAGCCCTCACCGTGATGCTCCGGCGCCCCGAGGCCGATCTCGATGTTGGACCACGTCGCCAGATAGGACTGGTTGCGGTCGAAGAACCGGACCTGCTCCAGCTCGCGCTCAGCCTCACCGGGCACCCGGGTCCAGTTGAAGTGCGGCTCCAGCGTGTGGCTGCGCGCCGGCGGGATCTGGGTCCAGTCGACGTACTGGATCCGCTCGCGCACTTCCCGCTTGGTGACGGCATGGAACAGATCCAGGGCGGTGTTGATCGGGGATCCGGTGAACGCGATCCCGACGGCGTCGGCGAACAGCTGCAACCGCCGCGCCAACCGTGCCGGGTCGCTGTCATCCAGGCCCCAGTCCTGCGGGAGGCCGGGGGTCATCAGGATCTGGATGCTGCCCCGCTCTGCCCCGGCGGGGCGCAGCTTGGTGGTCAACCGCAGCACCGGGTCACCGTCCCCACGCCCGAACACCCACCCTGACGCGGCCGCGTCGGTCAACGCGGACAGCTGGGGGGAGATCGAGGTGAACCAGGCCGGCCGCTGCGAGACGTACCGCGGCAGCTCGTCGATCGGCACCTGCAGCTGGCGCCACAGGGCCGCGGTCGGCACCACAACCCCGGCCTGGTCCCAAGACCAGCCGGCGGCCGCCGGCGGCATACCCAGTCCGAGCTCGCGCCCGATCTGCTCCAGGTGTCCGAGGTGGGTGACCGGGTGTGGCAGGGGGCGGGAGGTGCCGTCGGGCAGCCAGATCGCGTCGACGTCGACGACGGCCACCGCGGCGGAGAACCGGCGCGCCCGCGCCGCCGCCTGCGCCTGGCCTCGCGTGGCCCGGGAGCCGCTCGCCGAAACCGAGGGCGCGGGCGTAGCCGGCGCTGGTGATGCAGCGGCCACGGGCGCGGCCTGGGGTGCCTGCCATTGCTGCAGGGTGGCCGCGTCGGCCGCCTCGAAGCACGGGATGTGCGCCGGCACGCCAGCGAAGCCGACCCCAGCGCGGACCCCACAGCCCCGGCAGGGGGCGGTCGGGACCGGCTGGCACGGCAGGCTCAGCCCGCCGGCAGTGGTGTAGTCCACGATCGGTCCCTCCTGTAGCGGTGTGGTTGCCTGCTCTGGCCGGGGGCCCTCGTCGGGATCCTCGAGTGGTGCGGGTATCGGCAGCATCGGCACAGGCGCCCCGCCGCCGGTGGGGTCGTCGTTGTCGGGTCCGTCGTGCTCGGGGTCGTCGAAGGAGAACCCGCCATGGCCCTCTCCGAACACCTCGGCCAGGCGCAGCACGAACCGCTTCTCCCGCAGTGGACGGCTCGGGTCGACCAGGGAGGGCAGGCAGGCGATGGTGCGATCCAGAGAGCGGCGAACCACGACCCCGCGGTCGCGCTTCTCCACACGAACCTTGAGCACGCCCTCGTCCTCGAGGGCCCGCAGGACCGTGCCCAGGTCCATGCCGCGGCTATCCGGCATCGCGCTCGAGGCGGCCTTGATGACGGCCTCCAGCCCGGCCCGCTCACAGAGCAGCTCGGGCCCGGTCTCCGACGTGCCCTCAGGCTGGAGCTGGACGTGACCGAGATTGATCGCGCGCGGGTCGACTCGCCAGGCGTCGCCGCTGGCGATCGCGTCGTGGCCGCTTCCTCCGGGTCGCCATCCCAGGCGCCGCTCCAACCCGGTCGGGGCCAGCCCGGTGATGGCGTCGGCGACGAACGCGATCCCGTTGGTCAACGCGTACCGCAGCAGCTCGCAGGCCCGCTGCCCGACGGACTCCACCAGGTCTGGGTCTTCGGCGGACTCGGCGGCCACGACCAGGGCCTGACTGACCCGTGCCCGCCACGTGCCCGCCTCGACGTCACTGAGCGCACCCTGCTCGGTGAGCATTTCCAGCAGCAGCCCCCATCCGGCCCAGAGCTCGGCGATCTTGGCGCCGTGCCGCTCCACCAGTCGCGGGCTCAGGTCGCTGCGGGTGCGCAGGAAGGTCATGAACTCCTCGCGCAGCCCAGCGAGGCGGAGCAGGTTGCCGCGGTAGTCCTGCGCGAGCCACCGCAGGTGCGAGGACATCAGCAGGGCGCGGCGGTGCCGCAACCCGAGCTCGTCGAGGGCCTGGATGTCCTCGATGGCGATGTCGCGCCGGGACATCGGCACGATCAGGCCACGCCGCTCCCCGGAGGTCCCGGCCCGGGGCGGCAACTCGGTGGTGATCAGCGCGGAGGTCCGCGGGCGGGTGCCGCCGAGGGCTTCCTTGCCGCTGCGGTCGGCGCGCTGGCGCTCCTCCTGGTTGTGCAGCATCCGGATCGTGGTCTCGAGACGCTTCCACGCCTCCTCGATCCCGTTGGTGGGCGCGTTGTCGTCGAGGAAGACCACGGCATCCTTGGCCTGGTGGGCCAGGATCCGCAGCGCGTTGCTCGTGGCGCCGGACCCGGACATGGACGTCATGGGCCGCATCCGGTCCCATGCCTCGCCGTAGTAGTGCATCGCCAGCGACGCGATACCGGTCTTGCCCACCCCGGGTGAGGCCGACAGGACCGTCGACCACTCGTTGGCGCACACCGCGGCCCGGAACGCCTGGCCCACCAGCACGGCCCCGACCCGGTCCGGGAACCGCTCGAGCATCGGGGCGGTCCCGGTCAAGAACGCCTCACGCAGCCTGGCCGCCTCGGTGACCGGCTCGGGCAGGTCGAACCTGGCCATCGCCCCGGCCAGGTTCGTCGCGATCGGCACCCACCCAGTGGCGTCGATCGCGCCGGAGGCAGTGACGTACATGGCCGACCCGTCAGGACGGGTACGCCAACCGGTGGCCCGGTAGGAGGTCGTCAACTCCGGGGTGGAGATGTGGTTGATCGCAGTGACCACCTTCTCCCGTCCGGAGCGGCCCCCGTTGAAGTCCAGCCCGACGATGGGCAGGTGCGAGAGGAAGGCCCCGTTGACGAAGTCATCGAACGGGATCCGCACCAGGTGCGGTGGCGCGTCGACGGGGGCCCCTTCGGGGGTGGGGAGCTCGAGCACCACGTGCGTGACCTGGGTCAGGGCCCGGATCGTCGGCATCGCGACACGTCCGGCCCGGTCTCCGAGCTCGGCCAGATCCACCACCGCATCCAGGATGTCTTCCTCGGCCTCCGCCATCTCGCGGGCCCGAACACGCAACTCGGCGTTGACGATCCGACGGTAGGTGCGCACCATCTTCTCGCCCCGCACCCGCCACTGCGCCTGCACGATCTCGCCCTCGACGACCTCGTACTCGTCCCGCTCGATCCGCACCGACGGGCCCCGCTCACCGCCTCCGCCGCCGGGCACGACCCGCAGGTCCGGCCTGGTGCCCTCGGGTGATTCGACGGAATCACCCGGCACCGCCGCGACCGCAGCAGCTGACACGGCCGGGGCGGGCAGCTCCAGCCGGGCCTGGTCGACCGCGGCGGGCACGAACTCACCGACGGCCCCGCAGGCGGCGTGCACAGCGGTGGTCGCGCCCCGCAGCATCCCGCGCGCGGAGTCCAAGGCCTCCATCGCCCACGCGTGGGCCGGGCTGGACCCGGGGACCGCGGCCACGTGACCAACCACCTTGTGCCCGGCCTCGACGACCCGCGCGTGCTGGCGCAGCGCCTCCTTGGCCCACCGCACGGCATACCGGCGCCGATCCTCAGCGACCGCCTTGCGGCCGGCCCGCCGGTCCACCTGTGCCACCTGCAGCTGGGCCTCGCTCTCCCCGACCGCAGCGTGCACGGCAGCCGCGGCCGCGGCCATCTTCGAGGACGCCGCATCCCAGGCCGCCACAGCAGCCACCGGCACCGGCACGAGCTGCTCAAGGGTGTGCCCGGCCCGGACGTGGTCGTAGAAGTCGGCCTTGGCGTCGGGCACCGCGGGCAGCCACAGCCGCACCGTGGGCCCGCCGGCGCGCTGCACCAGCTCAGCCACGCGCACCCCACGGGCCCACCCGGCCGCGTCCCGGTCGAGCACAGCGTTGACCTCACCGGCCCCGGCCAGCACCTTGGCGATCGCCTCGGGGAACCCGCCGGCGCCGCCGGCGTTGGTGGTGGCCACCAGGCCGCACTCCTCGGCGGCGGCGACGTCCTTCTCCCCCTCCATGACCCACACGGCCCGCTCGGCGGCGACCGCCTCCAGGACCCGCTGCGCCCGGTAGAGCGGAACCTGCCAGGCCTCGCCCCAGCCGGCCTTGGCCTTCGACGCGATCCACGAGCTCGCCCGGGCAGGATCGGCGTCCTTCTTCAGGAACGTCTGCGGGAAGTTCTTGGCCGTGCAGCCGTCATCGGTGCACCGCTGCCGCGTCACTCGCTGGACCGGGGTGCCATCCAAGCGCTGGTACTCGTAGGTCTCGACGTCGACCCAGTGATGCTCCTCCTCGGGCTCCTCCACCCGTGCGGGCACCTCGAGGCCGTCAAGCAGGTAGGGCAGTGCGTCGCGGATCGGCTTGGGCAGCGGCCCCAGCCGGCCCAGCGAGGGAGCATCCGCGCCCGGCTTGGCCACCCGTCGCGATCGACGTCCAGCGGCCGGGTCGGCGGGCCGGTTGTGCAACGACCAGCGCCGGTCATCGAACAGGTCGTCGTACTCCAGGCCGCACCAGTGGGCAAAGTCTTCCTGCGAGGCAGTGTCAGCGCACGAGTAGCACCGGAACACCACCCGGCCACCGTGCTCGGTGAGCAGGTGGGAGATGTGCAGCGAGGGGTGCCGATCCTCATGGGCCGGGTTGACGCAGTTGGCCAGATAGGACCCGTCCGGCAAGGACCGCACCGTGGTGGCGTACCCGTGAACGGCGTCGATGACCCGCGCCAGCGATTCCCCGATCGCCCAGTGCGGCTCGTGCCCGCCAGCGGCAGCAGTGCTCACGCCGGCACCCCCTCACCGGCCGCGAGGGTCAGGTCGAGTCCGGGGCGTCCTTCCACCGGTCGCGTCGCGCCCTGGCCATCCCGGCCTGGCGTCGCCGCACCGAGGCCTGCGTCATCTGCGCAGCGACCTGGTCGACCTGCCCCCGCACGTCCTGGTCGGCCACCCACACCGCGACCATGGCCCGCATCCGGGTTGTCGTCGGTACCCCGTCGGCATCCTGGGCGGCGGCCATCAGGTCGTCGTGCTCGATCGGTACGTCGATGGCACGGCGCTTCATCCCCTCTGGGATCGCCACACACCCTCCAGAACTCAATGACCAGACCGCGGCCAGCGTATCCACCCGAGCAAACCCCCAGGAGGTCTGCGCCGGACACGCCGATCGCCATGGGCTCTACCGCCCCGTCACACTTTGCAGATATCGTGAGCAACGCAAACCTCCTTCGGGTATGCAAACCTCCGCAAGGCCCCTCGCAAGGGATCGGATCAAAATCGGTCTCGACGAGCTGGTACCTCGTCTCGACCACGAAGAGCTGGTAACTCTCCGCCACTCTCTTTGAAGGCCTCGCCCCGGCAAGGGCGGGGCCTTCACTCATGTCATCAGCTCGCCTTGGCGCGCTCCCCTCGGTAGCCGGAGACGTCCAAGAGCTCGCCCTGGACGTGATCAGGGACCAGGTCGTCGACCGACCGGTAGCCGGCCGCCAGACGCAGAATCGAGCGGACGTAGCTGCTGTAGGGGACGTCCTGCTCGTCGCACCAGTCGTAGATCCGCTCTCCGAGTGCCTCATCGATGCGGAAGAGCGGGATCTTGAGGTCAGTGGCTCGTGGGGGCGAGCAGTCCTCCACGGTGAGGGACGAGACGTGGGCCTGGAGGTCGTCGACGTCGACCGCGAGTGGGAGAGGCTCGACGGGCGGCGGCAGGAAGGGGGACTCGAAGTCGTGCGCGAGGGCGATAACCCGCTCCATGTACGTCCCAGTCGGGAAGCCGGCTTGGTCAGCCTGCGCCTGAAGAGCCGCGTGCACCTCAGACTCGAGTCGAATGCGGAACAGGGTGCGCTTGCGCCCCAGTGGTGGGCGCCCTCCACGGCGAGCCATAGGTCACATTCAACTGGCTCCGTCCAACAACTCGTGGATATCCGATATTGGCGGCGTGTCGTGTCGCGGACGCGCAGGTCCTGCTCACAGCTCACCTGATGCTCCGTCCGTTGCCAAGTCCTGTCATTGACATGCAGGTGTGCCGGTGTGACATCGCAACCTGAATCTGGCCGCGAGGCTCGCCAGGGCTTGGATAGGTGGCGCGCGACTATCGCTCCTATACGAGGTCTAGAACCCGGATTGGGTGGCGCGCGTGGCGCGCGGGTGGTGTTTGTGCAGTTCAGAGGCGGTTTTGGCGCGCGCCACCAGGTGGCGCGCAGGTTTCGGCCTTATCGGTGTTTGTGCAGGTCAGAGGCGGTTTTGGCGCGCGCCACCAGGTGGTGGCGCGCGAGGGGTGAGGGCTTGGTAAGGGCGAAAGTTGGGCCTCTCAGGGCTTGGTAAGCCCCGAAAATTGGGCCCTCAGGGCTTGGCAAACGGTCCCGAGAATCCCGGGAGAGTCAGTGACATCGGGGAGCATGGGGAGCGTGTCCGTCCCTCCCCCGCCGCTTCGCGCTGGGATCCCGCTCAAGGACCGCCGCGACCCCGCAGCTTCTCCCACAGCTCAGGGGCGCGTCCCCAAGCACTGCTGGGTCGCCGGGCCTGAAGATGCGCCCGGTCCTTGGCCCGGGGTGGTGACGGAGTGGCGCCGAGCCGTCGACGGGGCCTGGCACGCACGGGTGACGTATGCCGTCGTCGACGAGGGGGACGCGACGGTGATCACGCAATGGGTGGGTCAGGACGTGATCCGCCCTGCGTGAGCAGCGGAGCGTCTGCCTGGACTGCCTCGCCGACGTCGAGACCTACTTCAGCCCAGCCGGACGGCGGGTAGAGCTCGATATCGAGCGCCATGCCCTGCTCGAGGTGCCGCCGCCGGCCCGGTGGGTGATCGTCGACGGCCACGCCCAGAGGGTCCTCGCTGTCGCCGCCGACAGTGAACTTCTTGCCCGGGTCGAGCACGCCCGGGTCTGCCCCGGCCGGGTGGCGTGGCCGACACATCCCCTCCTGCGCCGCCTCTACCTGGGCCATCGCGCCCGGCGTGACGAACTGATCGCGCTGCGAGAAGGCCTCGCCGCGTATCGCCTCAGCGGCCGCGAGGAGGTGCCTGAGTCGGGCGATCCGAGCGGGCAGGGGTGAGCGTCGGGCTAGGGGCGGAGGTAGCCGGCCCGGACGAAGCGCCACGAGGGCCCGAGCGAGGCAGCAACGTCCTCGAGGGCCTTCAGGATCAGTGGCGAGGTGAGGAGGGCACTGTCCCGCGCCGTCGGTAGCGCGGCCGCCGCGGGTGAGAAGAGGACGGTGGTGGCTTCGCCGGTCATGGTCGATTCCACCCAGAGCCCGTCGACGTGGGGTGCGTCCTCGCGGATGGCGTGGGCCCAGTTGCGGCACGTCGACTTGCGACCGTGCATGAGGGAGTGGCTCGCATCGTGACGAATCAGCCAGGGAGCGCCATCACAGAAGAGCTCGAGCAGTTGCAGCGGACGATCCGGGACGAAGGTGCTCACCTTGGGCTCCCCGGTGTACGCGTCGATGCGCTTGGTGCTCTGGAACACTTCGGCCACAGCGGTGCGGAAGTCGGTCGAGGCATAGAGCACGCCGTAGAACGGATCGGCGCCCACGGGTGGTGGGTGAGGGTCCCACCGCATCTGGGGCAGGGGCCCGGTGGCGCGGAAGTCATTCCAGGCGCTCGGGTACGCCCCGCCGGTCTTGTGGATCCGCCAGAGAAGCTCAGTGGTCGGCCGCAGGTCGCCCAGCTCGACGTGCACCGGCCGCGCCGGTCGCGCGGGGTTCTTGGGCAGGGTCAATAGGCCAACACCGTCAGCAGCGGGACGACGGCCTTGGCGTCCCCGCCACTAGCGAGGAACTGGACCGGCGTGCGGGAATCGAACTCCTCTGCTGGGCTGGTCATGATCGCGGCCACATCCAAGGGGTGCTCCTCCCCGGTGAGTGAGGAAGCCAACTCCGCCAGGCCAGGAAGCAGGCCCCCTCCGGTGAACTGCCACCGGAAGTACCGAGGGTGCCGACCGATCCGAGAGGACAGCAACGGGACCATGCGCGCCATGTGCGACAGCCGCGAAGGGCTGATGTCCAGGTACTGCGCAGCCTCAGCGGCCGACATCGTGGCGTCGATCAGATCAGTGAGACCCGTGGCCTGGATGGCCAACCGAAGTCCCCGATCGTCCCGCTCGCTCCAACCCTCCAACCGCTCGGGGTGTGCCAACCCCCCATGAGCTCGCAAATCGGCCAGCATCTGCGGCGAGACCTCGTCACGGGCAGTGTCCTCGGTCAAGGCGGCCTGCAGCTCGCGAGCGAACTCGGCTTCCGAGATGGCGTACCCATCAAGAACATCGGCAACGGTCATCGCCATGAGGACTCCCAAACAGGTCTTGAGTCCATCAAGCGTACTACCTAGTTGCGGGTAATTGCGCTCAGCGGCGCAGGGTGGCGCCGAAGCCGGCCTCGGTGAGTGCGGGTTCGACGACGACCTCGAGGACTGGCCAGTGTCCGGGTGGGTAGACCGCGGCGCCGGCCTCCCGCTCGCCCTGGCCCCCGAGGACGACCAGAGCACAGGTGGCGGAGTATGCGTTGACGAAAACGGCCAGCGCCCCAATGGCCCGGAGGCCGTACAGCTCCTGGGGTCCGTCGTGGGTGGCGATCCCGGTCTCAGTGGTCCGCAGAGCGGGGGTGGCGGCGTCACCGTAGGGGTGCCCGTCGACGATGGAGATCCGCTCCACAAGGTAGGCCCCTCCCCCAGTGTGGTGGCGTGCGACCAGGCGCGCGGTCGGTGTCTGCTCTGTCATGCGAGTTCTCCGTGGTCTAGAGGGCCGATTCCAATAGCAGGACGACAGCGAGGACCGCAGCCATGATCACGGCCAGGTGGGCCAGCACTTCGCCCATGGGGTCTTCGATGTAGCCCCGGTTCCACAGCCACGAGATGACGCGCTGCATCGTTACCACTCCTCCCGTCGCCAGGCGCTCAGCTGACGCTGGTGATGGTGGTCTGGTACTCGCCGATGTGGACCTGGACCGTGGACGTGGTGTTGACCGTGGTGGTGGCGTTGTAGTCGCCGGTGAAGGCGATCCGCCATCGGCCGGTGGCGGTGAGCGGGTAGTACCCGGGCTGGGAGTAGCGGTAGCCGCAGTCGGGGCTGTCCGCCCAGCCGATCGAGCGATCGTAGGGAGTGCCCGCGGTGTTGCAGTGGACGACGTTGCCGTCGCCCATGTTCCAGTCGACGCTGGCCATGGTGGCGGTCACGGTGACCGAGAGGCCGCCGGCGGAGGCGGTGGCTGTCCGGGTGGGGAGGCCGCCGTCGACCCAGAGCCAGACCGGGACCCCGACGGCGCCCATGCAGCCGGTGTCGGTGCAGGGTGCGGAGCCGATGGCCGGCTTGTCGAGGGTGATCATGGCGCGCGCCATCTGGGCGACCTGGGCGGCGGTGATCGGCGGGGGTGCCGGGGTGCCGGGGGTGGCGTTGGGGACGGCGCACACACCCGCGAAGGTGCCGGCGGGGACCCAGCCGCCACCGACGGCGGCGCATTGCTGCTGTGGGGTCAGGGGCGTGACCGGTCCGGTGCTGACGGGGGTCACGTTGCCGCCTCCCCCGCCGTTGCCGCCGCCTCCAGGGAGTCCTGGGACGTAGACCCCGACCTGACAGCTGTTGCCTCCGCATCCGCCTCCCCCGCCCCCGGCCAGCGCCGCAGGTGCCGCTCCGAGTGCGGCGAGGACGAGGGCCATCGCGGAGGTGAGGCGGGTCAGCATGGCTCCCCCTCGGTGGGACTCTGGCTGAATCGGTCGACCCTCCATGTGGTGCCTCCATCGGTGGTGATGAACGTGACGTCCGCGCTGCGATAGGTGGTGTTGGCGGGCGCGGGCGACCCGTCAGGGTTACGGGTGATGTCCTTGCCGTCCTTGTCGATGAACCGGGTGTCCACCACCTGGCAGTAGCGGATGGCCACCCCATCGGGCAGGTAGCTCGTGGGTGTGAGGCTCTTCACGTCGATGGTGAAGTTTGCGCTCCTGACGATCGGGTCTTGGGCAAACTTCGTGAGCTCGGTCTGGGCGAAGGCGTAGAGCCCGTCACTGACGAGGTCCTGGTTGACCAGGGCGGGGTCGAGGGTCTTCCACGCCTCGGCGTAGTTCTGGATCCACGCGCGGTAGGTGGCGTCTGCGGCCGCGAACGCCACCTCCTTGGGGGTGGTCGGTGACGCCGACGGTGACGCCGGCGTCGTGGAGGGCGTGGACGATGCCGTGGAGGGGCTCGTGGTCGGCCCCGGGTCGTCGGGAGTGCACGCGGCCAGGACCCCGACAGCGACCGCGAGTGCGGTGCAGGTGGCGAGGTGGCGGGTGGGGTGCATGGTGGGGTGGCCCTTTCAGACGGTGGCGGGTCGGGTGAGGTCGGCGATGAGCGCGCTGGTGTCTTCGTCGTAGTCGCTGCCGTCATCGTCGTTGAGGCAGCGGTAGCGGGCGATCTCGGCGGTGAGCTTGTCGCGGTCGCCGGTGAGGTGGATGGCGCGGAACAGGTCGCGCCAGAGGGCCTCGTCGACGGGCTCGACGTCGAGGCCTTTGGCGGCTGCCCAGGCGGCGAGCTGGTGGTCTCCGCCGGTGAGGGCGCGGGTGGCGACCTCGTGGGCGACGTCGGCGATCGCGGCGATCATCTCGGTCTCGGCCGCGGTTTCGGCGATCCGGGGGCCGGTGAGGGGTTTGCCGGTGACCAGGTGCAGGGCGCGGGTGAGGTCCTGGAGGGGGGTGTGGCCGATGGAGGTCCCGATGAGGCTCTGGAAGAGGTTCCAGTCGTCGGGCATGTCGTCGGCGAGGCGGTAGCCGCCGTCGGGGGTGTAGTAGGCGAGGTAGGGGTGGCCGTCGGGGGCGTTGCCGAGCCAGGTGCGGGCGGTGTAGATGGGGGCGTCGCGGGTGGTGGCTTTCTTGGTTTGGCCGGGCCAGACGGCTTGGTCGAGGTCCTCGGCGTGCCCGCCGGGGGCGAGGGCGAGGTGGGTGAGGATCTTTAGGGCGGTGCCGACGGCGCGGGGTCGTGGGCCGGGGGCGTTGTCGACGCGGACCGGGCCGAGGAGGCGCAGGACGGGCCGGTCGTTGGGGAGGAGGTCGGCGGGGGCGCGGGTCAGGGACGTTGACGCTGGAGCGGTTTCCTCGGGGGCTTCTCCCACGGGGTCGGGCTGGTCGTCGACGGCCTCGGCCTCGGCCTCGACCTCGACCTCGGCCTCGGCCTCGACCTCGGCCTCGGCCTCGACCTCGACCTCGACCTCGGCCTCGACCTCGGCCTCGGCCTCGGCCTCGACCTCGGTCTCCGGGTCCTGATCGAGCTCCTCGGGGTCCTCCTCGTTCGTGGAGGAGTTTGCGACGTCGACGACGGCCGGGATCGGGTCGACCGGCAGGGTGGGGGCTGGTGCCTCGAGGTCCTCCTGATGGGGGGCCTCCTCCACCGGTTCGGCGCTGATGTCGCCGTCGGTGGCTGCCGCGTCTTCGTCGTCGAGGTCCGGGTTGAGGAGCCATGCGGGAGCACTGGTGGTGTCGGTGGGGTCGGGCAGGTCGACCAGGTCGGGCTCGTCGTGGAGGGTGTCGGCCCAGGCGGGGCCGTCGTGCATGTCGCCGTCGGCGGCACGGAAGGCGTCCAGGAGCGCGTCGAGGTCGGCGGGGGCGAGCAGCTGGGGGGTGAGCTCGATCCCGGCGGGGGTGAGGGTGGCGCGGGTGGGGTCGTGGGCAGTGAGCTGCCATCCGGTGAGGGGGTCACCGAGGGTGACTGCGGCCAGGGACAGGTGGGGGTAGGCGATGAGGAGCTCGGTGAGCCGCTCGGTCTCGGCCGGGGTTGGGGCTGCCGCGGTGAGGATCAGGTGCGGGGTCCAGGTCTCGGGGTGGGCGCCAGCGGCTCGGGCCTGGGTCGGGTTGTCGGCGCCGACACTGGTCATGACGGTGGAGTGCACACCGGCGGCGTACTCGATGCCGTTGAGGATCTGCTCGAGGTGGTCGACGTAGGTGACGCGGTCGGATCGGACGGCGTCGGCGAGCTCGGGGAGCAGGTCGACCAGGGTGACGGTCACCTCGTCGCCCCAGCCGGCGGCGATGAGTTCGAGGGTCAGGGCGGTGAGGACGTCCCGGCTCGCGGGGCCGTCGATGGCCAGGGAGCGGATCTCCTCGAGGTTGACCAGCAGGTGGGCCTCGTCCTCGTCCTGGCCGAGGGTGACCAGGGTCGGGTACGGCGCGGGGGTGTCTGGGTCGACGTGGTGGGGGATGTCGGCGCGCGAGACCAGCCAGGTGCCGGCCTGGTCCGGGAGGGGGGTCGCTGGCGTCGGGAGGGTGTCGTGGTCGTGGGCGAGGTAGAGCTCGATGTCGCTGGTGGTGATGCGGGCAGCCCTCAGCGGCGGTAGCGCGTGCGGCGCGGCCTGCTCGGCCAGGTGGCGCAGCAGGTGGTCGAGGTCGTCGACGGTGATCGGGTCGGCGGCCACCCGCAGCTGGGCTTCGGCGATCGCGGCCGCGCCAGTGGGCAGGTTGAGTCGCTGCCCTGGCCGGCGGGTGCGTGCCTGCCGGCGGCGTCGGGTGAGCAGCATGGCCAGGACCCCGGCGGCGGCGATCGAGCCGAGCCCAGCCACGGTGCGCACCACGGAAGCGTCGGCCGTGGTGGCCTCTGCAGGGGCCTGCCCCGTCGCGGCGAGCGTGGGCGAGGGCGTAACGGGGGCCTGGGAGGCCGTGGAGGGCCCCTGCGGGGCCGTAGCGGTCGTGTCGGCACTCTGGGGCGTGCTGGCTCCTGCGGGGCCCTCAGGGCCGTTCTCAGTGGAGCCGGTGGAGTGGTGGGGGCTGGGTGATTCTGCGGAATCACCGGCTGGTGCGGGCACAGTGACTTCGATGGTCGTGCTCTTGCCGGGGATGGTCACGGTCAGTCCGGGCTGGATCAGGTCCGGGTCGTCGAGCACTCCCCCGGCCTGGGGTGCGCCTTGGTTGGCCTCGTAGATGCGGGGCCAGTCCTGGCCTTGCCCGTACTCATCCTCGGCGATCCCCCACAGGGTGTCGCCGGCCTCGACGGTCACCTGCGTCGGGACCTGCTGGGTGACGGTGATGGTGGCCGATGTGGTGGTGACATCGGAGGCCGCGTCGGCGGGTGTGGTGGTGGACGCGGTGACCGTGGTGGTGGTGGCGTTCGCGGCCGTGGCGGAGGCCACCCCGACCGTGGAGAGCGCACCGAGGGCCAGCACGGCGGCGACCATGCGCCCGGCCAGGCTGGGGGCGATCAGGCCGGTGAACCGGGGCGCGCGCACCCGGCTCAGCTGGAGGACGAGCTGGGTGAGGACGGAGACGGTGAACCCAGCCCAGCCGATCCAGGCCGCGATCGTGAAGAGCGTGACGAGCAGGGTGCCGTCATCGGGCCGGGACAAGGCGCCGGTGATCCGCCCCCAGGTCGGGACCGACGCGAAGGGGTTGCCACCGGCCAGGTGGGTGAGCAGCCACGGGACACCGGCGATGATCGCGACCAGCCCGGTCAGGGCGAGCAGGCCGGTGAGCAGCGTTCGCGCCCGGGTGCCGTGGGGTGTGGTGGTCATCGTGGAAGCTCCTTGCCGGTCAGGGTGCCGCGGTGACGTGGACGGTGGCGGTGGCGCGAGTGGTGCCGCCACCGAGAACGAGGCGGCCCTGCCAGGGTTGGTCGACGGTGACGGTGACGTCCCCACCGTTGATCGAGACCGCGCCCGGGGTGCCTGCCGCAGCCAGGTACGCCTGCGCGGCCGCTAGTGCCCGGGTCGGGTCGACGTCGCCGCCTTGACCGGTGATGGCGTCGCCGGTGAGGGCTTGAGCTCCGGCGCGGGCGGCTTCTTGGGCGGCGGCCTGGGCGTGGCTGTGCGCGGCGATCTTGGCGGAGTAGTCATAGACCAGGCCGGTGGCCAGGAGGATGACCGGGACGAGCATCGCGATGAACAGGGCGACGCTGCCGGTGTCGCGGTGCTGGAGCTGGCGGCGCAGGCGCGTGAGCAGGCGGGCCGTCATGAGCGGGCCCGGTAGGTGTCGATGGGGCTGGCGGCGGTGGCGGTCACGGTGCGGGTGAACGCGACTTGGGCCACCCCCAGCTGGGAGGTGTCGACGGTGCAGCTGACGGTGGCGGTGACGACCGCCGGGGTGCCTGGGGGTGCGGAGAATCCGGAGAGGTCGACGCTGGTGGCGCTGGCGGCGCAGTGCAGACCCTGCTGGGTCATGGAGGCCGCGGCGGCGGCCGAGGCATCCGCTTGGGCCTGGTCGATGCTGCGGGAGATCGAGGCGGCCCGGGCAGCGGCCGCGGCGACCGAGTCCATAGTCGCGTTCGCCTTGGAGGTCAGTCCGACGGCGGCAGTGAACATCCAGATGAGGAGCAGGATGAAGGCGCCCATGGCGAACTGAACCGAGGCGGTGCCCCGTTCCCGCTCCTGGCGCTGCAGTCGGCTGGGGTGGGTCATGGTGTGGTCACCCTCTCCACGGGCCCGTAGGCCGTGGCGGTGATCGGTGGCAACGCAAGGATCCGCGGGAGCAGCGAGGGCGCGGTGACGGTCACCGTGATCGAGGCCTCGGTCGCGGTGCGGCTGCCGGTGATGGCGGGGGTGCGGGCCACCCCGATCGCGGCCAGGGAGGACCCGGCGGCGTCAACGCCGGCGCCGACCGTGCCGTACTGGGTGCGGGCGACCTGGGCGCCAGCTTGCGCGGCAGCGGAGGCCTGCATGCTGGCGATGAACCAGAGGGCGACCTGGAATGCGCCGATCAGCAGGGTGAACAAGGCGGTGGCGATGGCGGCGAACTGGAACGCTTCGGAGCCGCGTTCTCGCGCGCGCCGCCGCGCCGGCACCGGGAGGGAGGGCCCCCGATGCCGACGGAGCGGCGCGCGCGAGAACAGCACGGGTCACAGCCCAGTGATGGTGGCCATCCAGCCCGAGATCTTCCCGGTGATGACACCGAGCAGAGCCACGAGGGCCACGCCGATGAGGGCGGTGATCATGGCGACCTGGAAGGCCTCAGCGCCACGGTCGCGCTGCTCGAGCTGCTTGATGGCGGCGACGCGAAGGCGTGCGGCGAGGTGGGTCATGGTGGTGCTCTCCTTCACTAGCTGAGGTGGGGAGGCCACAGATGACCCCCTGGGGCAATTGTCATTGATGGGTCAAAACCTTTCCTGTCGAAGCGGATGGGGTCGGTTAGAGGCTGAGGAACTGGACGAGGGTGGGGACGATGAGGATGGCGGCCACGAGCAGCGCGATCAGCACGATCGGGTAGTTCATCGCGTTGGTCTTGGTCAGGGCCTCGGTGTGCTCGAGGGCGAGGATCTCGTCACGCAGGTCCGCTGCGCGTGAGAGCAGGGAGTCGCTGACGCCGGCGCCGGATTCGCCGGCGATGCGCATGATGTCGCCGACCTCGCGCAGGGCGGTGATGCCGGTGCGGTCCCCCAGCCGGGTGACCCCGTCATAGACGGGCGTGCCGGCCAGGGTGGAGCGGGTGATCTCTTCACGGATCCGCAGGAACATCCAGGACTCGGAGACATCGGCGGCTCCGCGCATGCTGGCGATCGCGATGTCGCCGGCGTTGCGGTGGATCGCCATCAGTTGCAGGTAGGCCACGGCGGCCCGGTGAAACGCTTCGCGGGCCGCGGCGGCGCGGGCGCGCATCTGCAGGTCGGGCAGGAACCAGAAGTAGGCCGCGAGCCCGAGGGAGAGCGCCAGGGGCGCCAGCGGGGGCACGGGTAGGTCGAACATGACGGCGAGGAGGCTGAAGATCAGTGGGGAGATGAAACCCAGCAGGGCGCTGGAGGCCTTCTCGGCCCAGTACCAGCGGGTGGTGCGCCCGACCAGGGTGAGGTCGGTCAGCGGTGCTTGCAGGCCGAGTTGGCTGCCCAGGCGCATGGCCAGCTGTCCCAGGCGGTCCTTGGCGCCGGTGGGGTCGGCGGCGGTGAGGTCCATGTCGTCGACGGCCAAGGGTGGGGCGTCGCTGGGGGTGAGGCGGGTGACGACGTCGGCCAGGCGTGGCTGGGTGCGGACCAGCGCGAGCAGGATAAGGAGCAGACCGATCCCGGTCAGAACCCCGGTGAGGATGCCGGCGCGGCTCATGACCGGGCTCGCATCGGGTCGCGGTACCGCTGGGGTCGGACCAGGAACCGGGGTGAGGGCGCCGGGGTGGCGATCCGGTTCATCCACGCCAGGCAGCCGCCGAAGGCGGCGAGCTGGGCCAAGAGGGCGACCTGCCCGATCGGGGTGGCGTACCAGGTCCCGTAGGGGGTGGCCACCAGCACGTACACCATGACGGCGGCCGCGATGAGGGTGATGGAGCGGGCCTCGTTGCGGGGTCCTGCCTGGGCGGTGATGATCTGGCGGCGCATCCGCACCTCGGTGGCGACCATGCCGGCGAGGTCGTTGAGGATCCGGCCCAGGGCGGCCTCGTCGGCGGTGGAGCCGCGGATCAGGGTGGCGGCGATCATGTCTCCGGTCTCGTCGGCGATGTCGTCGGCGAAGGCGTACAGGGCCAAGGGGGCCGGCTGGCGGGCTTGGAGGCGGCTGACGAGCGCGTCGACCTGGGTGGCGATCGCCGCGGGGCAGGAGCGTTGGCTCGCGGCCAGGACGTCGGTGAGGTACTGCCCCGACTGGAAGAGGGAGGCCAGCCGTCGTGTCCACTCCCCCAAGGCCTTGAGGACCTCGACGTTGGCGCTCTTGGGCGGCAGCAGGACCTTGGGCAGGATCCACACCGCGGCGGGCAGGATCACGATCGCCACCACCCAGCCGGTGGCGATCGCGATGAGTAGCCCTGTCGTGCCCGCGATCGCGAGGGCGATCTGCTGGCGTCGGGTGAAGCGGCGGCGCATGGTGGTGAGGCTGCGCGTGAGGCGTCCAGGTGGGCGCGCGCCGGCGGGGGGAAGCTCGGGGGCGGGGGTGAAGGAGACGATGACGGTCAGGATCCCGGCCCCGAGCAGGACTCCGAGGAGCAGGCCGAGCGGGCTGAGGTTCATGTCAGGGCCTCCCGGGTGGTGGGGACGATCGTGGTCATCGGCTCGGGCCAGCCGCCGCGGGTGGGGGTGAGGAAGTCGCGGTCGAAGCCGTGCCGGATGAGGTCGGGCATCCATGAGGGCTCGAGGGCCATGTCGGGGATGGCGCGCCCGTCGGGCCCGGGCCGGTACAGCTGGGGGACGGAGAACCCGGACGGGGAGTCTCCGGAGAGGCGGGGCAGGACGATCTCGTCGACGAAGTAGTGCTCGCGGCCGCCGAGGTGGCGTTCGTCGATGTAGCTCAGGTGTACCACGACGTCGATGAGGCTGGCCGCTTGCCGGTAGGCCCAGGTAGTGGAGTAGTCCCCGAGCTGGGTGACGCAGGTGACGAGTCGTTCGATGGTGTCGCGTCCGTTGTGGGCGTGGATGGTGGAGACCGAGCAGAACCCGGACTGCATGGCTTGCAGCATCGTGATCGCTTCGCGGCCGCGGACCTCACCGACGACGATGACTTGGGTGTTGGCGCGCAGCGCCTGCGGGATCATGTCGTTGACGGTGATCTGGCCGGCGATGCGGCCGTTGACGACCTCTCCCCCACCCACGAGCTCCTGCCCGGACCAGACGCGTCCGTGGCGGTGCTGCAGCCGCCACAGGCCGAGCTCGTCCTCGGTCTCGATCGTGGCCAGCGCGGTCGTGGGAGGCAGGGTGTTGAGCACGGCTCGGGCTCCGGTGGTTTTGCCCGAGTGGGCCACGCCGGAGAAGAGGATCGACTTGCCGGCGCGCATGCAGGCGGTGAGGAAGGCGGCGATCGAGGGGCTCCATGCACCCCGGCGCACCAGGTCCTCGGCGTCGACGTCGGTCAGGGTGTGCTTGCGGATCGTCAGCATCGGGTAGGGCGTGTACCAGGCCTGGGCCGAGGCGCGGCTGCCGTCGGTGAGGGTGAAGTCGACGTTGGGGTGGGTGCGGTCGAAGGGGCGCGGGGTGGGGCCCATCGCCGCGAGCTGGGTGATGAACTCGATGAGCTCGGCGTCGGAGTCGAACAGGGGCGGGTGGGTGGTGATGCGTCCGTCGTTGAACAGGCACCAGATCTTGCCGCCGCCGCGGATCTCCAGGTCGGTCAGCCCGGGCTGGTCCAGCAGCGGAGTCAGTGGGCCCAGGGAGAACATCTCGTTGTAGACCGCGATCCGCAGCGCGTGCTGGGCTTCGGGTGAGAGCAGGGGCTCCCCCGCGGTGGCGAGGGTGTTGTTGTGGTCCAGGACGGCGTCGTGGATCTCGCCGCGGATGGCGTCCAGTTCGGCGTCGCCGCTGGGGGCGCTGCCGCGGCCTTCCCGGCTGATTTTGCGGGAGAGCCGCTCCTGGATCGCCCGCACGGCGGACCGGTCGACGGGCACGCTCTCGGGGTCGGTCACGGGGGGCAGTGCAGCGGGTGATTCTGCGGAATCGGGCACGATCCGCAGCTGGGGTGATTCTGCAGAATCACCCCGGTGTTCGTGGGCGCGGATGGGCCCGGCCAAGCGTCGGGCCTGGGGGCGTCGCGCTGCGTGACTGGGGAGGTCCTGCCCGGTCAAGGAGGTGGAGGCGTCGCTGTCGGTGAGCAGCAGAGGAAGGTCGGCGGGGCCGGGCATGGTGCTCGGTCCTCCTGTCAGTTGGGGCGCCCGGTGAGGGCGCTCATCTGGTCGGCGTGGCGGGCAGCGTTCTCGGCGAGGGCGAGGACCGAGGCGTTGTAGGGCCGGTAGCGGCGCTTGGTTGGCGCGGCGGCGGAGTAGACCGCGGCCGCGTCCGGGTCGTAGCTGATCGGGTCGACCAGAGCGGTGGGGGTCAGGGCGGGGGCGATCTCGCGTGAGGCCCAGGGGCGGGCGGCCACGCCGGCGCGGCCGCGTAGCCGCATCCCCGGCGTGGGTAGGACGGGCGCGACGATGATCCGTTCGGGGGTGGTGGTGTGGGAGATCTCCTCGCGCAGCACCGCCAGGGTGCGGGCAGCGGCGTTGACGCTGGCGAGAGTGCCCGAGGTCAGGATCACGATCGTGTCGGCGATCCCGAGCAGCGGGGTGGCCGCGTTGCGGGTCGACAACCGGCCGTAGTCGATGACGACGTCGGTGCCAGCCTCGGTGGCGGTGGCGCGCACCGCGGTCGCGATCGCCGGCCAGATCCCGACCAGGGAGCGGGCTTGGGCTGGGGAGGCCACGGTGGGCAGGACACGGTTCGAGGTGCCGGGCAGCTCCATGGTGTGCCACCACAGGTGCTCCCCCATCAGGTCGCTGGGCCGCTGGGCCAGGGCGAGCACCCCCTGGTCTGGGGCGACCTGACCTTGGAACGGGCCGGCGAGGACCGCGGAGCCGCCGGTCATGTCCGCCTCGAGCAGCAAGGTGGGGCGAGTGGTCAGGGTGGCCCAGGCGATGGCGGTGGTGCTCACGCCCGGGGATCCGGAGACGGAGGCGAGAAGGTGGATGGCCATGTCGTCGAGATCCTCAGTCGGCCGAGGAGTCCAGGACCAGGGCGATGTTGCCGCTGCCGGCGGCGGCGGCGACCGCGGGTGCATCGCTGGCCGCGACCTGGACGTCGATGGTGGAGACGCCGACGTTGTTCACCGCCCCGATGGCCACGATGACCCCTGCCCAGGAGTCGCCGGGCTTGATGCCGCTGACAGTGCCGGCTGCTCCCCCAGCGCCGTAGGTGACCACGACCCGCACCTTCTTGCCTGCTGCCAACCCGGCCACGGGTGCTTGGGTGGCCTTGAGCCCGATCCCGACCACGCTCTGTCCGGGGGCGGGGGTCAAGGCGTCGGTGACCGCAGCCGGGGTCAGGAGGCTCCCCGCCGGCAGCGCCAGCGTGGCGTAGCGGCCCACCATGGCGTTGAGTTGGTCAGCTGGGATGCCCTGCAGAGCCCCAGTCGCCGGGATGGTGGTGGTGCCCAGCTGGTTGGCGGTGATGGGCTGCCCCGCGATCAGGGGGGCGTTGACCAGGATCACCGACTTGGTGCTCTGTCCGGCCCGGAAGAGGAAGGAGCCCAGGAGTGCGCTGAGCGCGATGATCAGGATCCCCACCCACAGCAGCCAGCGCGGCCGCCGCTGTCGAGTCGGGGTCTGCGCGTCGACGCGGGCTTGTGCGCGCGCTGGTGCGGTGCTGGTGGCGGTCATGTGTGGTGGCTCCCCCTTGTGAAGGCCGGTCAGTGGCGTGGGTTGAGCGTATGGAGCGCGTCGGACAAACGCGCTTTCAACGGGGTTTGCGGGCCCTCGATGGGCGAGAGGGTGCGTCGACGCGGTCGAGGTAGGCGCGCACGACGACCGTCACCAGGTGGCTTCGGTCCTTGGCCGTGGTGGTGTCGACGAGCGGGTCGATGACGGCGAGCTGGCGCCCGGTAGGCGTGATCTCGACCTGGCGCCGCGGCGCGGTGGGTGCCGCGCCGACCTCGGCCTCGCTGAACAGGTCGCCCTCCCCCGGCGCCGGGGGCGCGGCCTCGGTGCGCACGAGCTCGTCGACTTGGGACCAGTGGGCATTGAGGGCCCGCAATACGACTTGGGTGTTGGTCAGTCCGGTGCGGTGACGGTGCCTCTGCAGCTCCTCGACCAGGTCGGCGGGTAGATAGAGGATGCGGGAGACCGGGGTGTCCAGGTCCCCCGTCGCGAGTCGTTCAGCCGCCCCATTGCGGCCGCGTCGATGTGCTGTCATTTCCTCTGCCCTCTCCGCAGTTATCAATGACATTAGCCCCGTCCATGGTCGGTGTCCATGGGAAGCATCCATGGTTCATGTCCATGGTCGTCATCCATGGCGCGCGTCCATGGTTTCTATCCATGGTGTCTGTCCATGGCATATGTCCATGGTTTCTGTCCATGGTGTCTGTCCATGGCGTGCGTCCATGGTTAGGGTCCGGTGACGCGGCGTCCGGGTGTGAGTCGGTGCTCGTCGGTCCAGGCTTCGCCGTCGTTGAACTCGTGCTCGAGGCGTCGGATGTGCTCAGCGACGGCGTCCGTGGTGAATTGGGTCAGGGTGTACCCGGGCCCGGCGGTGCGCTGCATGCCGGCGACCGTGGCGCGCACTCGAGCGGCCAGTTCGACTTCCAGCTGGGTGGAGAACCTTTCCTTGGCCATCAGAGCAGCCCCCTGGTGCGAAGGTGTTCGACGACGGCGAAGTAGTCGCCGGTGACGGCGGCGCTGGGCGCGAACGTCGGGAGCGGCTCGGCCGCGTCGTAGGCGGCCACGGCGGTCACGGAATGGCGGACGGTGGGGGTGACCATGTCGCCGTAGGCCTCGCGCAGCTGGACGATGGCGTCGCTGTAGAGCCGTCCCCGGTTGGGTGGGGGGACGGCGCAGGGGATGATGCCGCCGAGGTCGAGGGTCGGGTTGTATGCCTCGGCGATGTCGCTGATGAGCTCCTCGACCCGGGGAATGCCTTCGAGCTCCTTGGGGCCCGGGAGGGTGACGGTCAGGACGGCGGTGGCGGCCACCATCGCCGCCAAGGGGTAGAGCTCGCCGGCGCCGGCTTGGGAGTCGATGATGACGACGTCGTGGTCGTCCTCGCGCAGCGCCGCCCGCAGCCGCTGTTCGGCGCCGGTGATGGTGCCGAGCTGGACTCGCTGATGACGCAGCGCGGGGGAGCCGGGCAGCACGTGCAGACCGTGGGTTGGGGTCTTCAGGATCGCGTCCTGCAGGGTGGTCGCGCGCAGCAGGACATCCCCGGAGGTGTGGACCACCTCGTCGGCCGAGATCCCCACCCATCGGGTGGCGTTGGCCTGGGAGTCCAGGTCGACCAGCAGGACCCGGCGACCCTGGCCGGCCAGGATCGCGGCGATGGTGACTGCGGACGTGGTCTTGCCGGCGGAGCCAGCATCGTTGACCAGGGCCAGGACGGGGCGTGGCTTCATGGCTTCTCCTTCGGCGGTGGTCAGGCCCGGGCCCGGGCGTGGGTGAGGCGTTCGCTCTCCCAGGGAGTGGGGGAGTAGCCGGTCGCGATGAGCTGCTCGAGGTAGTCGACCTGGCGAGGACCCCACGTGCTGTGGGTGTAGGAGGCGGCGTACTCGTGGTCGGCCAAGGAGATCAGCCAGGCGGCGTGCAGGGCGTCCTTCCCGGTCAGGGAGGGGATTTCCCGGCGCCAGTCCCACCCGTTCGCGGGGCTGCTCGGGTCGGTCGTGGTGAGCTCGGCGGCGTAGGTCAAGGGCATCGCGATCTTGGCGACCTCGGCGTTGAGGTTGAGCCCGTTGAGCACCGTGCTGATGACGGCCTCGTGCATCTTCGCGGCGGCCGGTGGCCGGGTCGCGCGCTCGAGCAGGTGAGCCCGCCGGGCGCGGCGCGCGGTCTTCTGTTCGCGTGCCTCGGCGCGCTCCACCTCTTCGCGGGTGCTCTGGGGCGGGGTACTGGCCGGGGCGGTGGTGTAGAAGCGGACCTCCTCGGGATCCTCGCTCCGGCTGGCCGGAGCCACGGCAAGGGTTCCCGCCTTGCGGGCCTTGGAGATCTCGGCCTTGCTGGTCAGTCGGCGCTGCTGCTCCTCGGCCCAGCTCCACGAGTTGGTGTCCAGCAGAGGAGTGGCGCCTTCGGCCTGGGCACGCTCGGTCGCGGCGCGTTCGCGGGCTGCGCGGGCCACCTGTGCCTCCGCCTGCCGAAGCAGCCGGGGCGTGTCCTGGGAGGTGCCGGCCTGCTCGATGAGCTCAGCGACCAGGTGGCGGACCTCGGGGTCGGTGGCGGCGATCGCGGCCGCGTCGCCGAGGGCGAGGTCGCCGCTGGTGATGCGGGCCTGGAGGCTCTCGGGGAGGGTCAGCAGGGCCAGTCGCTTGGAGATCTGGGACTGGGGGAGTGCAGCGTGCGCGGCGAGCTGGCGCTGGGAGAGGCCCTGGCGCTCCATGGCGTGCTGGTAGCTGCGGGCCTCGACGATGGGGGAGATCTCCAAGCGGTGGAGGTTCTCGTGCAGGATCGCGGTGTCGACGAGGGCGGCGATGTCATCGCGGCGGATGTAGGCGGGCACCTCGCTCTTGCCGGCGCGAACCGAGGCGGCGTGGCGTCGGTGACCGGCCAGGGTGACCCACTCCCGGCCTTCCAGTGCCGGGTGGTCGGCCAGGTCGGGGCGGACGGCCACGAAGGCCTCGCGGGTGACCACGGTGATGGGGGTGATGACTCCGACCTGGCGGATGGAGTCCGTGAGCTGGTCGATGTCGGTGACCCGCTCGGGAGGGTTGTCGGGGTGGTAGGCGATGTCGTCGAGAGGGATCGCCTGCGGTGCCGTCTGGGCCTGCAAGGCGGTGATGACGCTGCCGGTTCCCGGGCCGCCGGCCTTGGGCGTGGAGCGTCGGGCCAGTGGGTTGGACTGCATTCCGGACTTCTTGTTCGTGGCCAAGGGGACCACCTCCTGTTCAGGTCAATACCGACAATACCCACATTGCCGCCAATGAGGGCAATGTGGGTATTCGGGCGTGTCGGTGAGTTCAGGCGGAAGCGCAGCTCATCCGCTCCCGGACCGCGGCCGCCAGGGCGCGAACGGCGCGTGCGTGGCGCTGCCGCGTGGCGGCATACGAGACCCCGATCAGTTCGGCGGCGTCCTTGAGGGAGAGCGCCTCGTCGTCGTCGCGCAGGTGGACCAGGGCCAGCAGCTGCGTGTCCTGACGGGAGATGACTTGGTGGTCCAGGCCCCATTGCAGGATCGTGACGAGCTCGTCGCGGCTGGCCGCCGGCTCGATCGTGGGCTCCCCGAGCGCGCCCACGCCATCGAGCTCGTCGACCAGGGAGGCTTCCTTCGGCTCGGCGGGGGGGATCAAGCGGAGCGCCTCGAGGGCCAGGTTTCCCGGGACGGATCCCGGTCGGTGGGCGGGCCACGCTCGGATGGAGCTCCACATGGCCGCAATGGCGATGCTGGCGCAGTCCTCGTGCCCCCGTCCGCGAGCGGTCCTCGAGAGGCGTGCCACCTTCCCCAGCATCGCCTGTAGCACCACGCGTCCGGCGAGCTCCTCGGTCCCGGCGCGTGAGAGCAGCGCCCGCAGGATGGGCCCGGCCTCGCTGGCCGAGCGGGCGGCGAGGGCCTCGGTGATGTCTCCGAGGCGGGCGTACTCGGGGAGGTCCTCGCGCCAGCTGGCCGGGAGGGTTTGGTGACGCAGGTGGGTCCACTCGGCGTTGAGGGCGCCGATGGGGCCCTGCTGGCGGTGCGGGGCTCGCGTGGTGCTGGCGGTCTGCATGTCGGGCCTCTCGGTTCGTGGTGGTGCGGTCACGCGTCACGTTGGTGGCCGCCCATAGCCGCGAACCTAGAAGTCATTGACAACAGAGTTCGGTGTTTGGGGGTGGGTTGAGGAGGGGTGATTCCGCAGAATCACTTGCTGCTGGATCCGCATTTGCGCAGGTCAGAGCCCTCTGACTAGGGCGCGGAAAGAGTGCGGTTCGTCGGTTCCGGAAAAATCTCCGAATCGGTGTCACAGCGGCGACCGAGACGGCACCTGCATATGGGTAACCGGGGGTAAGGACCCGGACCGTGCTGGTGAGGAGACTGCTGATGCCTGACCCGGAAGAGGCTGCGGAACTGCAGGAGCTGAGGGCGTTGCTCGCCGACTCCGGCGCCGTTTTGGAGACCCGCAGTGCCCTCGATTCGCTCGCCTTGGACGTGCTGGCCGCCCCCGGCCTGGGGGAGTGCGAGGTGCGCCGTCTGCGCACCTTCGTCGAGGGCCCGTCTTTCGCGGCCGGGACCGCGGCCCTGCACCGTCTGATCGGCCAGGGGAACGGGACGCCGTCATGAAGACCGTGACCACCTCCCGTGCCCGCGCCACGCTGGCTGGTGACCAGAGCGTTGCCGTGGAGCCCGCGCCTTCTGCAGCTCCGGAGCGCCGGTTCTGGCGCCGTCGGCGCTCGGCTGCCGCATCGGTCGAGGTGGAGCCGTTGGCTGAGCAGTGGACCGGGGGGTCCCAGCTGCTCGCCCGCGCCGCTGCGGTTCTGATCGCACTGGCCTTGGTCGCCGGCCCGGTGGCCTTCCTGCGCTCTTGGTTCACGCCGGCACCGGTGGCCGCGGCCTCGTCGACGAGCCTGAGCCCGGCCATGCTGGCCCGCCAGAGCGCGGCCCGGGAGGTCGCCGCTCGAGCGTTGACGGCCTACCTGACCACCCCCGCCGAGCAGGCAAGCTCCTTGGCGACGTGGTGGCCTGCCGGGACCGTCACGCTGCCCAAGGTCGCTCCCACCATCTCCGAGGTGGAGGTCCTCACGGTAGCTGCCACCGCGCCGGGGGTCTGGACCGTCACGCTGGGTGCCACCGTCACGGGTCCCGCCCCGGCCGAGCCCCCGGCCCCTTCACCGAGCGCGTCCCCGCCGGCTCCCGTCAGCGACCTCCCGTCGGTGCCAACGCGTCGCTACTACCAGCTGCCGATGCAGGTGGCTGGGGGAGTGGGGGACGCCAGCGCGGTCCCCATCACCCTGCCAGCCTTGGTTCCTGGCCCTGGTGTGGGCTCGTCCACCCGGCAGGTCTACGGCGTGACCGCCGCCTCCACCGGCCCGGCCGGTGTATCCGTGCAGGGCTTCCTGACAGCCCTGCTCACCGGCACCGGTGATCTGACCCGGTGGATCACCCCTGGGTCGGTGATTCAGCCCGTCACCCCGGCCCCCTTCGCCGCAGTGAGTGTCTCCGAGACCCGCGCCGATGTCTCGGTCGACGGCCTGTCCTCTGGTTCCCCCGCGGACGGGGCGCAGGCCCACGTGATCGCCACCGCGATCGCCACCGGCGCCGACGCACAGACCCAGACCGTGCAGTACCTGCTGCACCTGACCGCCCGCGCGGGTCGTTGGGAAGTCACCGCCCTGGACTCAGCGCCCGCTGCCCCTCTGCCTCCAGCACGGAGTCAGTAACCCCACCTCACAGAGGAGATCCGTCATGTCCCACCAGTTCCACTCCTTGGTCGTCACCGCGGTGCCCGCTGCGGACATCTGGACCAAGCTCGGATCGGCGGCGGTCGACGCCAAGACCGCGCTGATCACCGTCGGCGGCGCGATCGCCGTCGCCATCATCATCTACACGTTCTGGAAGGCCAAGGGTGCGATCGCGGCCTTGGTCGGCGCCGGCGTGGTGGCGATGGTCTTCATCTGGTTCCTCAACAACGTCGACAACGGCTCTGTCCAGAACACGGTCACGGACACAGTCGTCAACAACGGGATGGGCCCGCTCACGACCCCGCAGGCTCCCCGGGATCAGACCCTCGGGTCGTGACGTCGGTGTCCACGGCTGCCCCAGACCCGCCCCGCGAGGACGTCCTGCGGTGGTACACGCGCGCCCGGAGGATCCCGCGCTTCCTGGGCAAGCTGCCCAACGCGCGCCGGGGCCTGCCCTTCGGTCCTTACACGCTCACCCAAGCCGCCGGCGGCGCAGTCACCTTCTTCGTCCTGGACCAGACCGACACAATCTGGTCGATCTGGGGCCTTCCCGGCACGTTTGCCGTGAAAGTCATCGTCTCGGTGGCGGTGGTCTTCGCGCTCAAGCTGGTCAAGCCCGGCGGGCGGGACCCACTGACGGCCCTGGTGTCCGTGCTGCGGCTGATCGGCACCCCCCGGTGGGGCAGCCATCGGGGTCGCGGGGTGCGTCCTTCGCGGCCGGTGCGGCTGCGGTCCCGGGTGGGCGTGGTCCCGGTTCTGGCGCCTGCGGCGACACCTCGCGTGCACCGGCCCGTTCCGCCGCCGGTCGCCGCAGTGCGTCCGGTGACTGCGGCTGCCCGCCTGCTGTCTGACTCGAGGAGGTCGTGATGGTCACCCATGTGCCCACCACGTGGTTGGGGGCTCACCTGCGCTGGACCCGGTCCGGGGTGGTGTGGGCCACCTGGCGGATCGCGCCGTTGCCGTATGGCCGTCGCCCTGTGAAGGAGAAGAAGGCGGTGCGTTCCCTGCATCGGCTGCTGTTTCGGTCCTTGGACGGTGAGGCGCTGCTGCTGGGGCACGCGGTCGGGCTTGATCCGGTGGCGGTGGTGGAGCGGCAGATCGAAGGCATCCGCTTGTCCGACTGCCCGGACCTGGCGCTGGAAGCAGAGGCCAACCTGGACCGGCTCAGCGAACTGGTGCTAGGGGAGCGGGCGCACTACCTGTGTGTCCCGTTGTCCAACGTCGGGTCTCGACGGTGGACTGCACCGTCGAAGGCGGCCCTGGGTGCGGTCCACGAGGCGCTGGGTGTGCCCAGGGTTCGACCTTCGCAGGAGGAGGTGAATCACCGCCTCGAGCAGGCCGCCCAGATCGAGGCGCTCATTCCCTTCCAGTTCGGTGCTCGGCCGGTGACCGTCGCCGAGCAGCTGTGGATGGACGCGCACGCCTGCCGGCGCGGGATGGTCGACATGCCGCCGCCGGTGGCCGGGTCGGTCGAGGAGGAGCTGCTCATGTCCTCCTCAGCGTCGCTGCCTCAGCCCATCCTGGATGAGGGTGCCTGGTCCGACCCCGAGGTGGGCGAGGTGACGCTGCGTAACCCGCTGGAGCGGCGGGTGCTGAAGGTCGTGGACCCGCGTGGCGCCGAGCTGGGGCAGCCGGCGTCCTACCAGTGCCCGCTGGTGCTGACCGACACCCCACCGGCGGGCGTGCTCTGGCCGGGCTCTGAGCTCTTCGAGCGCGTCGACGATCTGGCTCAGGACGTCGACTGGGCGATCCGGTTGAAGGTGGTGGCTCGCGAGGACGTCATGGCGGCGAACCGGCGGGCCCTGCGGGACCTCAACGACCAGTACGAACAGCGCTCGGACGAACTGAGCACCGGCGTGACGGACCTGGACTTGGCCGCGGAGCTCCTGGCCGAGTACCAGTCGATCTTTGCCGAGGACCGGCTCGAGGTGGAGGTGGCGCACGTCATCGTGCTGACCGTGCCGGGGGCGACCGCCGAGGACGCGATGGAGCGAGCAACGGGCCTGACCGCTCAGCTGGCCTCGGCCGATTTCACCGTGCAGCGTCCCCTGGGGGCCTTGGGTGACCTGTGGTGTCTATCTCAGCCAGGGTGGCCGGCGGGGCAGGCGATGCGCGCCTGGGCCCTGCACACCACCAGCGCCAAGATGTCGGCGCTGGTGCCGTTCACCACCACCCGCCTGGGTGGCCGCACTGGGCCGGTGTGGGGCCTGAACGAGTCGACGGCGCGCACCAGCGTCATCCACTTGGCCCCGGGCGGCTACCCCGAGCTCAACAAGTCCGGCTCGGTGGCCTTCATCGCCGAGCTCGGCGCCGGCAAGTCCGTGGGGTTGAAGGCCATGTGCAACGCCATCGTCGACGAGCTCGGCCAAGTGATGGCGATCGACAAGTCCGCCGACGGCGAGTGGGCGTACTACGCGAGATCCCTGACCGACCCGGTCATCGTGGACCCAGAGGCCCTCGAGTGGTCGATGGATCCGCTGCGGATCTTCCCTGGCGCCGACGGGGGAGAGGTCGCCCTCTCCCTGCTCACCCAGCTGTTCGGGCTCTCTCCCTCCGAGGACGACGGCGCCACCCTGGCCGACGTCCTCGACCTGGAGTACCGCTCCGGTCACGCTCTGCAGGGGTGCCAGGACGTCATGGAACACCTGATCTCCGGGTCCTGCGAGCTGCCGGCTGCCCAAGAGGTCGGCAAGAGGATGCAGCGCGTCGCGCGCAGCCGGTTGGGTCGCCTGGTCTTTGACCAGGCCTTGCCTGCGGTGCCCGCCGACGCCGATGCGATCGTGTGGCGCACCCACCGCATGTCCCAGCCCACCGAGCAGGAGATCGCCACCGCCCACCTGTTCCGTCAGCTCCCGCCGGAGAAGGTCTTCGGCCGCGCCTACTACAGCCTGCTGACGGCGACCGCGCGCCGCTTCGCGTTCGCGGACCGCACACGCGTGTCGGCCCTGGTGTGCGACGAGGCCTACGACATCTTTGCTAACCCGTACAACGCCCTCGACCTCGAGCACTTCGGCCGCCAGGGCCGCCGCCCAAAGGCGCTGCTGCTGTTGGGATCTCACGACCCGGACCATGACTTCGGATCCGAGACCTTGCGCGCCCTGGTGCCCACCCGGGTTGTGCTGCGCCAGACCGACCCCGGTCTGGCCAAGGCATCGGTGCGCTACCTGGGGGTCTCCGAGGATGACCCTGAGTTCGCGCTCATGGTGGAGGAGCTGATCGGCGACATCTCCCCGATCAGTGAGTACACCGACCCCGAGAGCGGAGAGCGCGTCGAGGGGGTCCCTCCCGAGCGGCGCGGGGAGTGCTTCCTGCGTGACGCCTTCGGCGGCATTGGTCGGGCCCGGGTCCTGATCCCGGCACGCTCCGACCGTGCCAAGGCCTGCCTGACGACCCCACCGAAGGCGAGGACCTCTCAGTGAAGGTCTCCGAGTTCGTCCGCGCCTGCTGGGAACGCGCCTGCGTCGACGCCGCCGCCCCCCGGGCGTGGCTGGCACGACAGCCGCGTGGCCGGCGGCGCCTGCTGCTGGTGGCGGGTGTCACGCTGGCGTGGCTGGGGGTGCCGGCGCTGGCGATGGCCGCCGACGGCACCAACCCGTGGCTGGCGCTGACCCAGGCCAAGGACTCGGCGGGCTTCACCGCCGCGCAGTACGAGCTCTCCTTGGACAGCGGCGGCCTGACCAACCCCGGCAACGCGGCCTCGGCCTGGCTGGCCGGGAACTCCTGGGCCGGGTACCGCATGTGGGTCGGTGCCTCCCTGTGGCTGCTGGACATCGTCTTGAGCTTCCGGATCGTCACCTTGCTCCAGGCCCCATTCGTGGCCCTGTCGAGCGCGATCCGCGCCGTCATCGACCAGATCGGCATCGTGCCCGCCGTGGCGGTCTTCGCCGTGGTGCTCTCCGGCTTCCTGCTCTTCCGTGCCCGTCACGGCGCGGCGATCGGGGAGATGCTCGTGACGCTGGTCCTCACCTCGCTGATGGCCACGGGCCTGTCCAACCCCACCGGATGGGTCGCCGGCGAGAACGGAGCCATCGCCTCCGCCCAGGACTTCGGTGTCGCCATGTCCGGGGAGATCTTCACCGCGGCCGCCCACGGCAACACGACCACCGCGACCGACCTCGAGGGCGCCAAGGCCGTCATGGTCTCCCACGTCCTGGATGCCTTGGTCCGCCGCCCCCACCAGCTGATCAACTACGGCCAGATCCTGCCTGGGGGTGCGTGCACGGACGCCTACAACAAGTCCCTCACCGAGCCCGTCGCAGACGCCCGCACCACGGTCGCTGATGCGTGCGGGGAAGAAGCCAAGGCCGCGGCAGAGTCTCCGGGCTGGGCCCTGATCGGGGCTGCGATCGTCGAACCCTCCGGCGGGCTCTTCTTCCTCATCCTCGTGATCCTGATGGTCCTGGTCACCGCCTCCACGGCGTTCGTGCTCTTCGAGGCCGCCAAGTTCCCGATCGTGCTGCTCAAGGCGATCGTGCCCGGCGGTTCCCGGCTGGGGATCTTCATCTCCGGTGCCTTGATCGTGGTCGGCCTGGCCTTCATCGCGGCCTTGGTCACCGGGATCGCGCTGCTGATCTTGGTCCTGGACTCCCTCTTCGCCACCACCAAGGACTGGCCCCCCGTGGGGATCTTCCTCGTCGTCGACATCGTCCTGCTCGCCTCCGCGATCGGGTCCGTGGTCCTGTTCACCCGCTCGCGCAAGTCGGCCCGCCGCGCAGGGGAGCGGGCCGGGAAGGCGTTGGCGGCCAGGCCGGCCGCTCTCCCACAAGGCGGCGGCTTCACGGCCATGGCGCGCTCGGCCGCGGCCCCCGTGCTCCAGATGCGGGCCACGCGCCAGCTGCGCAACTCGATGACCCCCGGCAGCGCTTCCGGGCCCGGCACGGCCCCGAAGCGGGCAGGGGTGATCGCCAGCACCGCCAAGGCCGGGCTGACGGTGGGCTCATTGGCGCTCAAATCGACGGTCGGTGCACCCGTCTACGTGCCGCGAGCCGCGGCGGCCGCCAAGACCGCGATGGCGGCCCGAAAGACGGCGCTGGCTTCCCGCCTGTCCCAGGCCCGCACCGATGCCTCCGCGTTCGGTCACGAGTACGCGACCAACCTCGCCCGCGCCGGCCGGTTCGGCGGGAAGGTCACCGGGGCCACTGCGGCTGCTCGAGGGGTGCGCCGCAGTGCCCACGCTGCGGCCCCTGGCGTGGCTGCAGCCCTAATCGCTGCGGGTTCGCCGGCGGGTGCCGGCTCCTCGCGCTCCGCTGCCGCGCCAGGAGCCCCGGCCTCGAGCTCCCTGACCTACCAACCCCCCGGTCGCCGCCTCGGCGCGGCAGAGGCCGCCCAGGACCCTGATAGGGCCGTGGTCCGCCCGCCCGGCAAGCGCCCGTCGCCGTCCCAGGCCCGGGACGAGGCCGGTGGGGCCATCGTCAGGCCGCCGGTGCGGCGCCCCACGCCCTCGGACGAGGGGGAGGGCCCGATCGTGACCCGTCCCGCCCGCACTCCGCAGAACCGGCCCCGGCCAGCTGCGGAGGAGCAGCTGCGCAACCGGCTCAAGGGTGCGACCCGTCGCCCGAGTGGACCGTCCTAGGCGCGCGCGATGAAGGGAAAGACCCTCGGGATCCTCGCCGCCGCCCTGACCGTGATCGGGTTGGTCCTGGCAGCCCCCATGGCGGGCTTGCTGGTGATCTTCATGATGGCCAGCTCGCCGGCCTCGGCCGCGCCGGCGACGGTGCCCGGCATCGACCCCATCGTCCTGTCGGCCTACAGCAAGGCGATCACTGACCTGCCCAAGATCGCACCCAACTGCACCGGCCTGACCTGGACGGTGCTGGCCGGGATCGGGCAAGTGGAGTCCAACAACGCCGCCGGCCGCCAGGTGAGCACCAGCGGGGATGTGCGCCCCGAGATCCTCGGCCCCGCGCTGGACGGTTCCGGCGTCGGCGGCAACACCGTGCCCATCTACGACGCCAGCGGCGGCTACGCCCGTGCCGTCGGCCCGATGCAGTTCATGTCGACGACCTGGGCCACAGCCGGTCAGGACGGCAACGGCGACGGCGTGAAGGACCCGCACAACATCTTCGACGCCGCCTTGGCCGCAGCCGGGTACCTGTGCGGCTCCGGCTCGGTCGACCTCTCCCAGCGTCCGGCCCTCGAGGCGGCCATCTTCCGCTACAACAACTCCCGCTCCTACGTGGCCGAGGTCCTGGGGTGGGCGGCACAGTTCGCGCAGTACGACACCGGGTCCCCGGTCACCTCAGCCTCGGGGAACGCGATCGTCCAAGCGGGGATGACGTGGATCGGGGTGCCCTACGTGTGGGGCGGTGGCCGCGCCCTGCCACCGGCACCTGACGTGACCCCGTTCGGGCCCACCGCGCGTCCCGATATCACCCACGACCCGGCGCACCCTTACCTGGTGGGCTTCGACTGCTCCGGTTTCACCCGGGCCGCGGTCTACAAGGCGACCGGGAGGGTCATCTCCTCTGGGGCCATCGCCCAGGCCTATGACGGGCTCTACATCCCGCCCAGCGCCGGCCTGGCCGCGCTGCGCGAAGGTGACTTGGTCTTCTTCGCCGCCAATCCCAGCGACCGCAGCACGATCTACCACGTCGGCATCTACATCGGTGGAGGGCAGATGCTCCACGCCCCACGCACCGGATCCGTCGTGGGCGTCGGCCAGGTCTGGCTCGGCCCGTACGCCGGCGGAATGCGGCTGCAGTGAACCGTGCGCGTCGCGCCGACCTAGGAGTCCTGGCCTTGATCATGGTCCTGGCCGGACTTGGAGCCTGGCTGCTGTTCACGCCCGCCGACCCGCAGCGGCCGCTTCCCACCGCCCCTGTCGAAGCCACGGAACCGCGGCCCTCCTCCGCCGCCCCGGAGCCTGACCCGAGGCCGTCGACGTCGACAGAGCCGGCTCCCTCCCCACAGCCGAGCCAGGCCACCACTCCGGCCTCGTCGGGACCCGTCGCGACCCAGAACCCCCAAGAGGACCTCGACGCGGCGCAGGAGCTCCTCGAGCGCTCCTACCCCGACGCGCTGAGAGGGCCTGCTGCCGCCCAGTCCGTCGACCAAGCGTGGGCCGGGCTGTCAGCTGACCTCCGAGCCGCCGGGACAACAACCGTGGACCTCGACGGCGCGGTCGTCCTGGACCGCCCCAGCGGCCGCTGGGTGATTGTGATGTGGTCCGGGATCAGCCGCGCCGGCACGAGCATCGTTGGGCAGATGAGCAGTGTGCAGTTGGTCGCCGGCGCCATCGCACAGATCGTGACCGGCCCAGCACCTGCCTGAAACCCGAGGCCGCCTTCGAGGTGTCGAGATGCAGGGAAGACTGCACAGCGTCTCTGGCCATCCTTGCACGATCCGCCCTGCTGCCCCGGGCCATGTAATGTACGCGCGCGCCCCGCGGCATGACTGGAAGAGTGCATCGACGTTCCGCTGATCAGTTATGTGCCTCCTACCTGCCGGAGCCAGCCGCACCAGATAATCGCTTGACCAGCACGCCCAGCGGGGCGGCTGGGTGGCGGCCTTGCCGCGGTCGAGAGCGAATCATCCGCTGTCGCGGGGGATATTCTCTACCGGGTTTGCGGATGCAAGGTGCTCGATCAGTAAGGCCACAGTTTCCCACGACTTGGTGAGCCACTGGTCGAAGGAGGTGTCCGCGCGATGTCGGGCGTTCTTCCGGTAGTCCTTTAGCTGGATGAGTAGGTCCTTGCCGTTGCCGGCGGGGGCGATGCCGAATGCGACGGCAGTCTCGGTCTCGAACATCGGGTGTCGGAGAAGGCCGCCCTCGTCTGCTAGATCCACTAGTTCGGCGAAACTGCGACGCTTTGACCGTTGGTTGACGAGATGCTCGAGTAGGAGTTCGCAAGCTGTGTGAAGCTCCTCGAGGAGAACCACGGCAGGGACTCGTTCGAAGCACCAGTCGACGATGATGCTTTCAGTCACGGAGAGCCGTGCTTCAAGGGTTGAGTGCGTGCTGTGACCAGTGGCGTCGTACGGCGAGAAGTAGTACTTCGCTTTCGTTGCGCCGTGCCACCGCCACGGACCGTCGGAGCGAGTGTCTCGCCCCCGCCCGTAGAGGTCCGCGAAACCGGTCCCGAGCTGTCTACGTCGGGATGTGGGCAGTTTGCAGTGGTGTGCGCCTTCGGCCACCAGCGGAAGGTCACGTTCCAGTGCATGTGCGAGAAGGTCTAGGCGCCGGCTGTTGCCTACCACCGTGCATCGAACGTGGCCGTTCGGCAAACGTTCGACGCGCCAAGAGACGCCTAGCTTCCTTGCTCGAGACTTTGCCGCGGCGAGGCACACCTCGAGTAGGGCTTCCTGGGTCGGGTGGTACTGGAACTCGAAGTCGAAGCCGGCCACCAAGGCACGTTAGCGCGTAGGCGTTGGCCTCCCACCTCCTTGCTGGGGGACGCATACGCCTGTGTGCCAGGCGGAAGATTTTCCTGGGCCGCAGCCTCCTGCGGGCGCAGGGGACGGAGGCGCGGACTGCGCCCGTGTGACGGGCTCACAGAGCGGTGACATGCACTCGCCCACGGCGATCGCGTCGGATCACCACTTCCGTGACTTCGTCGTTCGCGAAGACCTTGAAGACGCGCACAAGTTCGGCAACACTCACGAGGGTCAGGTGTTCGGTGCTCGACTTGTCGGTCGCGACGAGTACCCCCGCGAACACCGTGGGCGTTGCTTCACATCGTGGGTCGTCCGCAGATTGCGCCCAGTAGTCCGGCCAGGAGAGCCCCTCGAGTGTCCAGGCCAATCGAAAGATCAGACTGTGAACGAAGAGGTTGCACAACTGGTTCGCCGAGATCGTCACGCGCTCGGGCGCGCCCGTGTCGTACCTCTCCAGGTTGCCGAGAGCGTCCCATACGTCAGGCGTTTTGGCATCGTCGCGTAACGGGAACCTAGTCACGACGGCCCTCGTCGCGCGAGCCCCCTTGGTCACCTTCGATGGCATCCCAATGAGCCGGCGAGTCGCGAAAGCGCCGGACATCACGTCGCGCTCTACCTGGTACACGGCCTCGGCTTCTTGCTCATAGGCATCGTCACCGTCTCCCAACTCTGCCAGCTGTTGCGCTAGTCCAAGTCGGGCTTGCTCAAGTCGGTCCGCCGCCACAGCGAGATCCCGCTTCCACGGCCAAGACTCATTGAACATGCGTGGACACTAACGCTCCTCGCGAAGTGGTGGACCTCGGTGACAGCCGATACCACCGTTCCAGGTGGATAGCCGTTTCGCGTCGGTTCCCGACTCGTGCTCATCAGCGTGTCTCCGACCACGATGAGGTCGGCGCTGAACATCCGACTCTCGGCAGATCCGGTCGTCTGCGTCCCTCGGATCGGACCGCGCGCGGTCTGCCCGGCGAGATCTCCTCACGAGAGTGGAGGCGGCCTGTGCGCCCCACTTCCATCAGCCCATGGACACGAACCATGGATGGTCGTCATGGACGCGGACCATGGAGAGAAACCATGGATATAGGCCATGGACAAAGACCTTGGATATCGACCATGGACGGCCACCATGGACATAGACCATGGACGGTCAGGGCCACCTGAGAATCGTCCGCTCCAGCCCGCCCGCTCTTCGGCGGAGGCTTACGCGCCGATTCTAAGTGGGAAGTCAACACCTTGCGCTCAACTGCTGAGCCCACCCGCTAGGTTCTGATCGTGAAGAAGCCCCACGGCCGCCCGACCCTCACATCGGTTGATGAGCTCGATGAGCTTGGCTTGGTGCAGCTGGAGGACCACTTGAGGTTCGAGCTCGACGAGCTGGTCGCCACTGTCGGCGGCCAGGGCGCCCTCGCCAATGAGCTGGGATACAAAGATGCGTCCTCGGTCTCAAGGATCCTTTGCGGTCTATCGATCAGCCTTCCACTGGAGAAGGCGAGGAAGCTCGATACGAGCGAGTTCAGCCCCACCATCCCCGGTCTGACCTTCGAGGGTCTCGTGACCGCGATCGAACGTGTGCGCAAGGTCGGGGCTTCGACGGACATCTTCCTGGCAGCGCCGATGTCGGCCAGCGGGGACAAGTACGAGGCTGACCGTGGTCTCGCCATGGACTTCATGAACCAGCTCCGTCGCCACAAGACCTCGGTGTACTACGCGGGCGAGCACATTCTCGACCCCAGCGATTTCGACGCCCAGGACCTCGCCTTCCACGCGAACCTGGCTCATCTGAGGACCTCGCGCCGCTTCGTCCTCTACCTCCCGCGCGCGCTGAAGAACTCGCGCCCCAGCTCCATCTGGGTCGAGCTGGGGATCGCCCTAGGTCTTGGGATCCCGGCGACCCTCTTCGTCCCCAACCTCAAGAGCGTCCCCTTCGTGGTGGAACGCTCGGTCCAGGATGCTCGCGGCGGTCGGCAACTCGTGGTCCTTCAACACCGCAGTGACCCTGCCGGGCCGGTCAAGCAGCTTGCCAAGAACGGCGTGGCCGTGTTGTATGGCTCCACTTCGGGATAGGGGCCCCGCTGGGAGTGTCGGTCCGCTCGATTTTGGGTGTCAGCCGCCATCCTGTACCTTGATCGGGTTCTGCGCCGGTCTCGCGCCCCCTTGTGGTGAGTGCGCTGGAGGCCGAAGGGTGGACAGGTCGCCACTTTCCTTCAATTTCCATGCAAATGCAGGTCGCTGCCGGCAGTGCGAGGCGTCGACAGCAGGTCGTATCGCCATGCATCGTGTACGTGGGGACTAGTCCCCACACAAGGAACGACGGACCGCTGCAACGGTCCGCCGCTCTTCACCAGGTAAGCAACTCGGAGCCATTCGCGAGAAGGAGTTACCCGATGATGCGGAGCAGTTTTGCACAGGGAATCGACCTAGACAGCCTTACGACCATCTTGAAGCTCATCGCCGCGGCGTTGGCCGTCCTCGGTGGCCTCGTCGGCTTGATCGTCAAGATCCCCTCCATCCTGAAGCTCGTACGCCGCCGTCGGCGTCGTTCCGGAAAGCGCGCCGACCTGAAGTCCGTGCCCCCCGGTCCGCCCGCGGGTGACCCGGCCCCGCCGGGCGGTGACCCGGCCCCGCCGGGCGGCGTCCCGTCCCCGCCAAGCGGGGACCTCGGTCCCGGCCTCGAGGAGGAGAGCCAGGAGGAGGGCCGCGAGGTCGCCGCCTGAGCCCAGCGGCGGGCGTCGCCCGCCTCACCTGGATGGACGCTCATGGGGGGTGATTCTTCGGAATCGCCCCCCATCGTCATGTCACAAACCGGCCCGGTGAGGCACCTGCATCTGAGTGATCGACGTTCTCCGTTCATGCTCACTTGGGAGATGCACTCGTGGCCTCGACTCCTGCTACCTCCACCCGCCCTTCGCTTGCTCGCCTCGAGGCGGGGTCAGCGCTGACTGGTCCTGCCTGCGTGGGCACCGCCGGGGTCGCCGCGCTCCTGATTGGCCCCTTGACTCCCGTGGCCGGCGCGGTCGGTGCCGGCGGGTCGGTGGCGATGGGTGGTTCCCTGCTCTACGGGGTCGCGGCAGTGCGATCGCGCGCCCGCTCCGCGCTGGTGGAGTCACTGCGGCCCGCGCTGGCGCACTTGATCGGGCCGCCCGAGCAGACAGTGATCAAGGCGCGCCGGTGGCGCTCGGGGTTCATCGGTGCACCCACCCGGCTCCGGATCCAGTACGCCCCGTCCGCGCGGGCCCACGAGAAGGAGTGGGCCGAGCAAGTGCGGATGGTGGCGGCCTCACGCCTGGGGAGCCGGCTCAAGGTCGAGCGGCATGACCAGCGCGGGCGCGAGCTGCTCCTGGTGGCCGTGGAGAGTGCAGCGTTGGCTCCAGAGCTGGATGCCGATCGTGAGCGGGCCGAGCGGAACGTGGCTCGCTTGCTGGGGCCGACGGCGAAGGTGGTCGACGTTGAGTTCGCCGATGGGCAGGTGCAACGGATCAAGGCCACGTTCGAGGAGGCCACCCGGTTCGCCACGAGTGGTCACCGAGCCCGGATCGAGCGGGCGCTGTCGGAGGTGATGCCGGGTCGGTGGCGGGGGATCTGGCTCCTGCAGAAGGACCAGGTGACGTTCGAGCAGCGTCCAGCGTTGCCGGAGTGCGTGTGGGTGCCCTCGACGGCCGCGGCCGACTCGGCGCACCTCTTGGAGCATTACCGTGAGGCCGCGGTCGAGTTCGCGGTCAGCGAGGACGGTCACCCGATCCGGTGGCATCCCGCCCGGATCCCGCAGGGTCTGATCATCGGCGGGACGGGGTCGGGGAAGACGTCGACCTCGCATGCCATCGTCTCCGGCTTCACGCGGCAGGGGTGGCCGGTGTGGATCTCGGATGCCAAGCGTGTGGAGTTCTTGGCGTTCCGGGACTACCCGAACGTGCAGCTGGTCGCGACCAGCCTCGAGCAGCAGGTCGCGATGATCTGGAGCGTGGTGCGCCTGATGGAGTACCGCTACAAGTTCATCGAATCCGGCCAGGCCCGGGCCTCGGACTTCGAGCCGTTGCTGGTGATCTTGGATGAGTTCACCGAGCAACGTGACGAGCTGCTTGATTGGTACCCCTCGGTCAGGGGCAAGATAAAGGACACTAAGCCGCCGACACTCAAGCACGTGGCGAGGATCGCTCGAAAGGCGAGGACCGCCCGGATCCACCTGTTGGTGCTTCTGCAGCGCCCCGACGCGGCATTCCTCTCCGGTGAGATGCGCGACAACTTCGGGATGCGGGCCTCCATGGGGCGTCTCTCGCCGGCCGGCGCCTTGATGATGTGGGAGAACTCCTCGATCGGCGTGACCTTGCCGCGTCACCAGACCGGTCGCTGCATGGCCACCGACGACGCTGGACGGGTCGTGGAGGCTCAGGCCTATCGCTTCCCGGACATGGACGCTGACCCCTCCAGTGAGCAAGGTCAGCTCCTGGCCCAGTTGCGCCCGCCCGAATCTCGGCACGAACGACTGCTGGTCACCCCAGTCCACGAGCTCGTCGACGACGTTGACGGAGCCGACTTCTGGGACTACGCCAAGGCGCCCTTGGTGCGAGCTGCTGACCGTCCCGACCTTGACCCCCTGGTCGTGCCCGCCGATGGCGCCCCGCGTCTGGATCCTGCGCTTGTCGCTTCACCGATCATCCTGCTGAACCGAGACGCGTTGGCCGCCCTCGACGGGACGGTGGCGGAGCGCCGACCCGACCGCGTGACCGCAAGTGCTGTTGATGTCGCCGAGGATGAAGGCTTCGACCAGGAGTACCACCCTTGCGAGACCGCCAGTGCCGACAGCCTCGAGGTGGGAGACCTTGTCCTCGTCGACGCCGACCTGGACCACTGGGCAGTGGTCGACCAGAGCGTCGAGGAGTCACTGGAGGATCCCGACTTGGTCGAGATCCCCTGGCGTGACCACCAGGGCGAAGAAGGGCTGTTCACGATCGCTGCCGGCGAGGTCCTGTCTCGTCGGCGGCCGCGTCTGGACGTGATGGGTGAGCCCTTGCCCGATGAGGAGGACTGACCTTCTGTTCCACGCGGGACACCTTCAACCCTCGAGATCAGTTGCCATTGACAACTGAGAGATTGTTTGCGACGGTGACGGTATGGCCCTTCTGACTGACGATTTCGCCGCCGACATCACCCCTGAGGTGCTGGCCCGGCTGGCCTGGCGCACCGTGTGGTTGCACGCCGCGCTGACGTCCCCGCGGGCCGCGCTGCTGGCGCCGCGGGACCGGGAACTGTTGTCTCTGGTCGCTACCAGCGCCCTGGGCGTCGACGTCGACCTGGCTCTGCGGCATCTGCGTCGCGCTGGGTCCAGCTCGCACGCCGGCGGCAGCTGCATCGCCCGACTCCTGGCCCTGGACTACGTGAGCCTGACCGACGATCGGATCGACCTGCCTCTCCAGGACCTGCGGTGGATCGAGACCACCGTCAGCAAGGGCCGGTGATGGCGATGAGCCCCACCTTGCTGACCGCCGACGCCGCCTTCATCGCCGACCCTGCCTTGCTGGCTGCTGCGGCGGCGTTGGTCGCAGCCGCCCACGCCGGCAACTGGTATGCCGCGGCGACCTACCCGGACTCCGGTCAGGTCCGGATCACCCCGGCGCCGGTTGGCCCGGCCCGTCCCCAGCTGTGGGTCCGTCTTGAGCCCGCCTCCGCGGCAGGTGTGCGCCGGTGCTGGCTCGTACGCCAACCCCAAGGGGCGCCGCCACCAGCTGAGGATGCGCGGGAGTGGATCTCGGCGCCCGCCCCCCTCACGGCCGCGGCCGAACGGCTGCTCGGCCCCCTCGTCTCCCGGGAGCTGCAGCTGCTCCAGAGCCGGCTGGCCCCGGACACCTACCGCGTCGACGTCCTTGGGGACGCGGCCCCGCTCACCGCTCAGTTCCGTGCCTCGGAGGTTTCCTCATGACGATCGTCGCGTCCCACCGTCCCGTGCGTGAGCTCGCGCCCAACCGCTACATCTGCTCGCGCTGCGGCATCGAGCGCACCACGGTCTCGACCCGCCCTCGTCCCGAGCTGTGTCGGGACTGCAAGTCCGCCGTGCGTGTGGTGACCTCCAACCTGGGCCCTGCCCCGTCCGCGCGGGGGAAGGCTCGTCGTGGCTGACCTGCTCGCCGGCTGGGGCTTCCCCGCCAACGCCTGCAAGCGCCACTTCTTCACTCAGGGCGCTGCGGTCTCCTTGTGCGGCCGCTGGCTCTTCCTGGGCCTGCGCGCCCCCGACCCCGGCCAGGCGACTCGAGACGACTGTGTCCCCTGCCGACGCGCGCTCGAGCGATCGGGCTCCCCCGAGGACTCCTCGGAGATAACGCACTGGATGAGGACCTCTGACGGGCGGGAGTTCACCGTCCACCAGGCCGCCAACAACTGGCTCTCGGTGAACTTCGCCGATGGGGCCCCAGGCATAGTCTCGCCCGCTGAGGTGAGCTGCTCCGAGGCGGCGTGGAAACAGCTCCTCGACGTCGCCGGCGGCTCCTTCGCTGACCAGTGGCGATGGGACAACGGCCTGATTCTCGCCGCCGCCGGCCGAACGGGTCGACGTCGTCGCGGCTGCGATGTCACAAACCCTTCCCCTCGGGCACCTGTATCTGAGTGAGAGGAGCTGCCAACCATGAGCGACTACGTCCTGATCTTCGTCCCTGGCCGGCTGTGCAAGGACGACCCAGACCTCTGGTACGCCCTTGGTCCGCGGCGCGTCGCCCGCGCCAAGGCGATCTGTGCCCGGTGCCCCTACCGGGAGCCCTGCCTGCGCACTGCCTTGGAGTACCAGGACGTCGACGGCATCTGGGGCGGCGCTGACCCTCTCGAGCGAGCCGCGATGCGCGCCCAGTCCGGCCGTACCCCGCGCTCCCACTACGCAGCGTCGTGACCGAGACACGGAGGAGAGAGATGAACCAGGACAAGAGCGACACCGAGATCTTCGTCTACATGGGGCTGATCCTGCTCGCCTTCGTGGCGCTACCGGTGTTGCTGGCACGCAGCTGGCAGCGCGCGACCGGCTGGCTCTTGGCCCACCATGCGCTCGTTCCCACCGCGGACGCCCTCGTGACTCTGCCGGGCACCAGCGCCGGCCTGGATCTGCGCCGCCTCCTGGTCGTGCTCGTCGCCGTGGTGTTCCTCGCCCTCGCGGTCCGGGCCTTCGGGAAGCACGTGCGCGCCGTGACCGCCTCCTTGACCAAGCCCCAGTGGTGACGAGCACCTCCCCAAGGAAGGAGATCTCCCAATGCGCGTCGATACCCCCCAGCTGCGGGAGCAGCTGCTGACCGCCGTGCGCTGCGCAGGCCACCCTCTGGCCACCCACGCCCTGGTGTTGCTGGCTCCGCCGGTGACCGAGTCCGTCCCCGGCTGTTTCCCCTCCTGGCATACCCCGGCCTGGCAGACCCGGGTCGTGGGAGAGGAATGCTGCGGAACCCACCACCTGAGGACCCGGCGCCGCTACGAGCACGAGGTGTACCTCCAGCTGCGCGCCCTGGAAGCCAAGGGTCTGCTCGAGCGGATCCGAGTGGCTGGTCGCCGCAACGTCACGTGGCGCGCGCTCAACCACTCCAACAGCACCACGGAGGCCGAGATCTCGACGCTGGAGTCCTGGTTCGCGCTGGACGCCTTCACGGGGGAGCGATGAGCATCTTCACCGAAGATCCCGTCACGGTCCTCGAGGACGTCATCGTCGAGGTGCGCTCCTGGGCAACTCCGCTCGAGCTCGGCCTGGGCGTGACCGCCTACGTCCACCCCGGTGTGGTCATCACCGCGGTCAGTGACGGCGCGATCGTCCACCTCGCACCCGGGGCTCATATCGAGGACCTCGATTCAGGAGCTTTGGAGAGCGCGGCAGTCACGGTCACCCCGTGGACGGCATACCCGCAGATTCCTCCGGGCCTGCCCGTCTCCGTGCTGCAAGCGACGCGCGCCGATGAGCTCGTCGGCCGCTTTGTGTCGGCGGTGGTGGCTACCCCCTGCACGGTCCGTGACTTGCTCCGGGCCCACGCAGAGGCCACCACTGCCGGGCCGTCACCCGTTTCCCCGCCCTCCGAAGGATGACCCCATGACCACCGCTCAGGTAGTTCTCGTCCCCGCAGTCCTGCTCGTCCTCAACATCGCCCGGGTGGTGGCGTGCCCGCGTGACTTCTCCCTTCTCTTCGCCTTCCCCTTGTATCTGGTCGCCTGGTGGATAGCCAGTTGGACCCTGATGCTCTCGGCCCAGCAGATCGCCCTCCCGCTCCTCCTCGCCGGCCTTGGGTGCGTGACCCTGCTGCACGCCCTGACCCACACCCTCGTGGCTGTGTTCATCGCTCCCGCGCTCCGGGCCCACCGTCGCCGCGGCCTCGCCGCTCCCGTCCAGGCCGTACCCGCGGCGAGATCTCACTTGGCGGTTATGAAGGCAGCACCGCGTGGTGTCGAGACTCACCAGGCAAGCTCAAGGGAGCGGTCATGATGCTCAACCTGGCCCTGCAGGGGCTTCGCCTGACCATCGAGGAAGGGGAACTCGCTGCCGACTATCGGGTGGTGGGTCGCCGCAGCGATGAACCCGATCAGGTCACGGTGCGCGAGCTGCTCGAGCACTGCGGGATCACGATCGCCAACCGGGTCGAATGGTTGGGCGCCACCGTGATCTGCCTACGCACCCCCAGCCTCGAGGACATCATGATCCGCTTCGACGAGGTCGAGGCCTTCAACCGGGCCGGCGGCCGCAACCCCTTCAGGCTCCCCGGTGCGCCGGACTGGCGCTTCAACTGGACCCGCAACCACAAGGCCAATGAGCTCGAGTCGTATGCCCGTGCGCAGAACTTCTTCACCCTCGATCCCCGCTGCGGGTCCTCGCACCTCAGCGCCGGTGCCTTCGGGCTGCGTGCCTGGCGGGAGCAGGGCTTCCCCGCCGACGTGCTTCCCGTGGGTGCACCCGTCCTCGGCCGACGGGGGAGTGAGCGCGACCAGGTCCTGCTTCGAGAGCGGTTCGGCGACATCGCCACTGCCACGGGAGAGGTCCTCCGATGAGCCTTCACGTCTCAGCTCATGCCCACGGCCACCTCCTGCACCAGCTCGCCAGTGCTCGATCCCGCGCCTCCTCCCTGCGGTCCACGCGCCGGTTGGCACCGACAGCAGCTCGACTCAGGGCACAGGCTGCCGACCTCGTCGACGACCTCGCGTCCTTCCAAGAGATCGGCGCCGTCATGAACGCCCCAAGTCGCCCGACCGGGGTGGTGAGTGATGGGCTGGGAAGTTGTACGTGAGGGCCGCTGGTGCACCCACTGCGAGTGGTTCGAGGACGACGAGACCAATCCCGACACCATGACTTGCGCGGCGTGCGGGTGCGCCGACTCGGCACACCAGGACGCCGCCGTGACAGTCCGCCTGAAGGTGCGCACCCCATCGACCGATCCGGGAGCTGAGCGATGAGTGTGTACCTCGCCAGCGCGTGGGGAGATCTCTTCGATCAGCTGCTGCGGTGGGCCCTGCACGCGTCGCTGTGGCGGCTGGTTGGACGCCAAAGCACGGGCGTTCTCGTCGTGGTCGTAGTGCTGACCGTTGGGTTGTGGGCGTGGCGATCGCGCCGGAGGGTTCGCCGGCGATGATGGGGCACAACCACGCGGTTTCCGGGGTGGCGGTCGCCCTGGCTGTTATGCCGTGGGCGCCGGTTGAAGGCGCGATCAGTGGGGTGGTGTGGGTGCTCGCCGTTGCTGGTGCCGCATTGGCCTCAGACCTGGACGCGGTGCACTCCAGCGCCTCGAGGATGTGGGGTCCGGTGTCAACGGTCATATCGCGGCCTGTGGCCTGGCTCGGACGAGGTCACCGATGGGGCACTCACGACTTGGTGCTGGCCCCTGCCAGCGCGGCAGTCCTGGTCCATCTCGCGGGATCGGCGGCATGGGCCTGCGGGCTGTTGCTCGCCCTCATGACCGGGTTGGCGATCCGCGGCGCTGGCTTACTGGGCCTCCGCGGCCTTGGTCCAAGCCTCAACTTGCTGGTGTCCGTGACGGTCGCCTGGTGGCTGACAAACCAGGACGTGCTCGCCGCTGCCCATCTAAGGGACCTCCTCGGGTTGGCTCTCCCCTTGGGGATCGTCGCCCACATCCTCGGCGACGGGCTGACTGAGCAAGGGATTCCCGTTCCGGTGCTCTGGCTCTGGAGCAGGCGACGTGTGGCCGTCCCGCTGTTCAGCACGGGTCGGTTGGGAGAGGCCTGGTTGGCTACGCCCGCCCTCGTGGTGGCCGTTCTGCTGCTTATGTGGTTGAGGGTGCCGCTGGTGCATCACTGGGTGAGCGCCGGCACGTCCTGGCTGTCCCACGGCTACAGCTCGAGCAGCTGAGTGAGCATGCCGGGGCTCAGGCCGCGATAATGGGCCCGACGATGCCCTCTCCTCCTCACCGCCGCGTCAGTCGCGCCTGGGATTCCTTCTCCCGTGGCCGCTGGTGGCGTCCTTTGCTCGCCCTGCCCCAGACGATCTACGGGGTCGCGGTGCTGGCCGGCGCCGGCGCGGTCTACGGACAGCGGACGGGCGCGGCGATCGCCGCGGTGCTCTGGCTCGCGGGCTCCCTGATCGCGCTTGCGCGCCCCGGCGAACGTGCGCTGCTTGAGCTTGCTAAGCCTCGATCCGTAAGTTGGTGGGTGGCCCGGGAGGGTCGGATGTGGCTGAGCCTTGATCGTCCTTGGTGGCTCCGGTGGATTGGCCGTCCGACCCTTCGGGGCGCCCTGACTGCTGATTGAGATGTGCGTTCTGGTCGCTGTTTACGGATCCGTCGGCGGGGTGTTCTTCGGGCCATCAGGTTGGGCCAACCCGTGCGGAGGAGGAAGCGGTGGGAGCAGAGCAGGTCGCCCATGGTTGGGCAGGTATCGACGTCGGCAAGGCGCATCACTGGGTGTGCCTGATCGACGAGGCGGGCTCGACGCTGTGGTCGAGCAAGGTCGTCAACGACGAGGCGGCGATCCTGGACGCGATCGCCGAGGTGTTGGCCCGAGCACAGCGGGTGTCGTGGGCGGTGGACATCACGGGCACCAGCAGCGCGCTGCTGCTGGCCCTGTTGACCGCTCATGGGCAGGCTGCGACGTACGTGCCGGGACGAACCGTCAACCAGATGTCGACGGCGTACGCCGGGGAGGCCAAGACGGATGCCCGTGACGCGTACGTCATCGCGGAAACGGTGCGGCTGCGGGGTGACCTCACACCTGTGGACGTCCCGGCGACGTTGGTGGCCGAGCTGCGGCTGCTGGTCACCCACCGCACCGACCTGGTCGCTGACCGGGTTCGGATGATCAACCGGCTCCGGGACGTGCTCAGCGGCTACTTCCCGTCTCTGGAGCGCGAATTCGACTACTCCACCAGCCGCGGAGCGGTGGTCTTGCTGACCGGCTACCAAACACCAGCCGCGATCCGGGCACGTGGCCGTGCCCGCCTGACGACGTGGCTGCGGGTCCGCAAGGTCCGAAACGCCGAGCAGATCGCGACGGCCGCGGTCAAGGCCGCCCAGTCGCAACGCACCACCGTCCCGGGCCAGGACGTCGCGGCGAGCATCGTCGCGGAGATCGCCACTGCCCTACTCGGGCTCGACGGGCGCATCCGCGTCGTGGACGCGCGTATCGGTGACACCTTCCACGCCCACCCACAGGCACAGATCATCGAGTCGATGCCCGGCATCGGCACGATCCTGGGCGCCGAGCTCATCGCGGCAGCAGGCGACCTGTCCCGATATGTCGACGCCGGGCACCTCGCCTCCGCTGCCGGCCTGGTCCCCGTCCCGCGGGACTCAGGTCGCCGCACGGGGAACCTGCACCGCCCGGTGCGCTACTCACGCAAGCTGCGCCGGGTGTTCTACCTGTCCGCGCAAACCTCGATGATGCGCGAGGGTCCCAACCGCGACTTCTACCTCAAGAAACGTGGCCAAGGCCATGGACACGTCCAAGCGCTCATCGCCCTCGCCCGCCGCCGCGTCGACGTCCTGTGGGCGCTACTACGCGACAACCGCGCCTTCGAAATCACCCCGCCAACTCGGGAGAAGCTGCCCCAAACCGCTTGACAACGTCATTGAGAATCCACCGATGAGCTTGGGCGGGTGAGCGCGGCGTAACGACGAGATGCCCTGCCGTGCTGGGAGATTGGTACTTGCGACAGTTCCAAATCACCCACCCGGAAGGGCATCTCTGAGGTGAAACTCTCTCACAGCCGCGCTGCGACATCGGCGGTGTTCGACGACCCGAATCTGGTGTCTGCGGCGGGGCTGGTTCCGGTGCTGGCGTTGGCCTCCGCGGCGGGCTTGTCGACGTTGGCTGGTGAGCACTTGAGCGTGCCGGGTGACAAGGGCGCCAACGCCGGGTTGAAGGTCTCCTCGTTGATCGCCGGGATGGTCGCTGGCGCCGACAGCATCAATGACATGGCGCTGCTGCGGCACGGCGGGATGGGTCGGGTCTTCGCCCGGGCGTACGCGCCGTCGACGTTGGGGTCATTCCTGCGCGCGTTCACGTTCGGTCACGTCCGCCAGCTCGACGCGGTCGCCTCGAGGTTCCTGACCGCCTTGGCCGCCCAGGTCCTGCGCGACGGGCCCGGCGGGCGGGTGCTGGTCGATATCGACGACACCATCATTGAGGTCCATGGCCACGCCAAGCAGGGCGCCGGGTTCGGCTACTCCGGTGTCCGCGGCCTGAACGCGTTGCTGGCCACCGTCACCACCGCGGGGTCGGCTCCCGTCGTGGTGGCTCAACGGTTGCGTAAGGGTTCGTGCGGGTCCCCGCGCGGCGCGAAACGGTTGGTCGCCGACGCACTGAGGACCGTCGGCACACTGCATCCCGGCCAGGGCAAGACGCTGCTGCGGGCGGACTCAGCGTTCTATGGGGCACCCACCGTTGGTGCCGCGCTGCGCGCAGGGGCGCAGGTGTCGGTCACCGTGCGCCTGGACCCCAAGGTCAAAGCCGCGATCACCAGCATCGGCGAGCACGCGTGGACGCCCATCGAGTACACCGACGCCATCTTCGACGAGACCAGCAACACGTGGGTGTCGCGGGCTGAGGTCGCCGAGGTGCCCTTCACCGCGTTCTCTTCCAAGAAGGCCACCGAGCAGGTGCCCGGGCGGCTGGTCGTGCGCCGCATCCCCGACCTCAACGCCGAGAAGAACAAGGCCGCAGGGCAGGGCACCCTGTTCGACACCTGGCGCTTCCACGCCTTCTTCACCACCACCGACCCCGACGACCTGGACACCGTCGCCGCAGACAAGACCCACCGCGGGCACGCCATCATCGAGCAGGTCCACGCCGACCTCAAAGCTTCCGCGCTGGCGCACCTGCCCTCGGGAAAGTTCACCGCCAACGCCGCCTGGCTCGTGCTGGCCGTCATCGCGTTCAACCTCACCCGCACCGCCGCCACCATCGCCGGTGCCGACCTCGCCAGGGCGACCACCGCCACCATTCGCCGCAAACTGATCACCGTCCCGGCCAGGGTAGCGTCCTCGGCCCGGCGGGTCACTCTTCACCTGCCGACCGCCTGGCCCTGGCGCAGCGCGTGGACGCGCCTGTTCACCCACGGCTGCGGACCCCCAGCACCAGCCACGACCTGACCACCCAGCCCTGACGGCGCGACCGAACACCCGAAGTGGAACACCCTGACAGCGAGGTCAGCAGCACAGCCCTGCCCTCACACCACGACCGCGGCCCCCAGCAAAATCAGCTCACCCCGTCCAGGACATCGGTGGATTCTCAATGACGTTGTCAAGCGGTTTGGGGCAGCTTCTCCCGAGTTGGCGGGGTGATTTCGAAGGCGCGGTTGTCGCGTAGTAGCGCCCACAGGACGTCGACGCGGCGGCGGG
>WBZS01000354.1_pt1 | contig 64462 bp, 59 predicted proteins | sample 5204201 | NCBI WGS metagenome assembly WBZS01 (sample SAMN12344357, study PRJNA552823) | activated sludge metagenome | biome: Activated sludge suspended growth; feature: Nitrification reactor; material: Wastewater; isolation source: activated sludge from nitrification reactor of wastewater...
GCGACGACATGCTGGAAACCGTATTCCTGAACATGTTCTACGGCGGCAAGCTCAAGGGCATGGCGCCCAAGCTGGTCAGCGACGACGGCAAACACGTCATCATCCGCCCGCTGGCCTACGTCGGCGAGCACGACCTTGCCGAATACGCGTCGCAGCGCGCGTTTCCGATCATTCCGTGCAACCTCTGCGGGTCGCAACCGAACCTGCAGCGACAGGCCGTCAAGCAGATGCTGCAGGGCTGGGAGCGCCAGTTTCCGGGACGCATCGAGACCATGTTCCGCGCCCTGCAGAACATCGTTCCCTCGCACCTGGCCGATACGTCCCTGTTCGATTTCATCGGGCTCAGAGCCCGCGGCGGCGCCTGGCCCGAGGGCGATCGGGCGTTCGATCCGCCGGAATTCATCGACGCCACGTTTTGCGCCGACAAGTAGGCGACGGACTGCCGCCGCCGTGTCCGACCCGACCCGCCTGAGCGCCTTGGACCGATGAGCAACGCAGAACTCCTCGCGCGCAGCCTGAACGCCGTCTGGCATCCGTGCACGCAGATGAAGCACCACGAAAGCCTGCCGCTGGTGCCGATCGTCCGCGGCGAAGGCTGCTGGCTGTTCGACTTCGACGGCCGCCGCTATCTGGATGCGGTCAGTTCCTGGTGGGTAAATCTGTTCGGCCACTGCAACCCGCGCATCAACGCGGCATTGACGGATCAACTCGGTCGCATCGAACACGTCATGCTGGCCGGATTCACCCATCGCCCGGTGGTCGAACTTTCCGAACGGCTTGCCGCCCTGACCGGCGGTGCGCTGGGGCATTGCTTCTATGCCTCCGATGGCGCCTCCGCCACCGAGATCGCGCTGAAGATGAGCCACCATTTCTGGCGCAACAGCGGGCGCCCGGAGAAGGACCGTTTCGTCAGCCTGGCCGGCAGCTACCACGGCGAAACCGTCGGCGCGCTCGGCGTAACCGACGTGGCGATTTTTCGCGACGCGTACCAGCCGCTGCTGCATGCCGGCGATATCGTGGCGAACCCGGATGCGCGTCGCGCCCTGCCCGGCCAGTCAGCCGCCGATGTCGCGCGAGTGGCCGCTGCGGCACTCGAACAACATTTGTTGCAGCACGCCGATCGCACCGCGGCGCTGATCGTCGAGCCGCTGGTCCAATGTGCCAGCGGCATGGCGATGTACGACCCGGAGTATCTGCGGCTCGCCCGCGCCCTGTGCGACAACTACGGCGTGCATCTGATCGCCGATGAGATCGCAGTCGGCTGCGGTCGCACCGGCACCTTCTTCGCGCATGAACAGGCCGGCATCCGGCCCGATTTCCTGTGCCTGTCCAAGGGCATCAGCGGCGGCTATCTGCCGTTGTCGATCACGCTCACCCGCGATGCGATCTACCGCGCCTTCTACGATGACAGCGTCAAACGCGGTTTTCTGCACTCGCACTCCTACACCGGCAACGCGCTGGCCTGCCGCGCCGCCCTGGCGACCCTCGACATATTCGACCAGGACGATGTGATCGCCCGCAACCGCGAACGCGCCGAGCTGCTGGCCGGTCTGTGCCAGCCGATTGCCGCCGACCCGCGCACCCGGCACTTGCGCCAGCGCGGCATGATTGTCGCGTTCGATGTCGCGACCGACGATCCGGACTTCGCGCGAAGGCTGTTCGCCGCTGGACTCGAGCGCGAACTGCTGCTGCGGCCGATCGGCAACACGATCTACTTCATGCCGCCCTATGTCATTTCCGACGCGCAGTGCGCGCTGCTGGTGACGCGCACCCGGGAAGCGCTCGATGCCGTCCTCGGCTGACCAGCCGTCCGCGCTCGCCGCGATCGAGGCGGAACTCGCCACGCTGGGCAGCGACGGCCTGCGACGAACCCGGCGCATCGTCGACAGCCCGTGCGCGCCCGAAGTGGACCTCGATGGCAGGCGCTACCTCGCATTCGCCTCGAACGACTACCTCGGGCTGGCGAATCATCCGGATCTGATCGCGGCCGCGTGTGAAGGCGCGGCACGCTTGGGCGTCGGCAGCGGCGCCTCGCACCTGGTCAGCGGCCACAGCCGCGCCCATGAACTGCTCGAAGCAAGGCTCGCGGCATTTCTCGGTGTGCCGCGCGCGCTCACCTTCTCCACCGGCTACATGGCCAATCTGGCAGTCATTCCGGCGTTGCTTGGGCGAAACGACGCGGTGTTCGCCGACCGCCTGAATCACGCCTGCCTGGTCGATGCCGCAGTGCTGTCGCGCGCCGCGCATCATCGCTATCCTCACCTGGATCTCGGCGCGCTCGAACGCCAGCTTGCGTCTTCCCCGGCGCCGCGCAAGCTGATCGCGACCGATGCGGTATTCAGCATGGATGGCGACATCGCGCCGCTGCCCGACCTGTTGCGTCTGGCGGAAACCTTCGACGCCTGGCTGCTGGTTGACGACGCCCACGGTTTCGGCGTGCTCGGCCCGCAGGGTCGGGGCAGCCTCGCGCATTTCGGCCTCGAGTCGCCGCGACTGATCCTGATGGGCACCCTGGGCAAGGCGGCCGGCGTTGCCGGTGCCTTCGTCGCCGGCCATCGCAACCTCGTCGAATGGTTGCTGCAGCGTGCGCGGCCCTACATCTTCACCACCGCGGCGCCGCCGCTGCTCGCCCATGCGCTGCTCGCCGCGATCGACCTGATCGAGGCCGGCGACGCGCGTCGCGCGCATCTGATGGCGCTGATCGCCCGCTTGCGCAGCGGGCTGGCCCAGGCGCGCTGGCCGCTGCGCGCCTCGACCACCGCGATCCTGCCGCTGATCGTCGGCGACAACCACGAGACCTTGCAGGTCGCCCGCGCGCTCGACGCCCAGGGCATCTGGGTGCCGGCGATCCGTCCGCCTACCGTGCCCAAGGGCGAAGCGCGTCTGCGCATCTCGCTCTCCGCCGCGCATTGCGAGCCGCAAATCGACCGGCTGGTGGCCGCCATCCGCGCCCTGCCGTGAATCCGCATGTGGTCACACGCGGCAGCGGACCCGACCTGGTGCTGCTGCATGGCTGGAGCATGGACGGGTCGATCTGGGGCACGTTCGCCGACGCACTGGCCCGGCACTTCCGCCTGCACCTGGTGGACCTGCCGGGCCACGGCGCCAGCCCGCGCGAGTCTGCGCTGACCATCGATTCGCTGGCGAGCGCGGTTGCCGGCATCCTTCCGCCGCGCTGCCTGCTTTGCGGCTGGTCGCTCGGCGGCATGGTGGCCCTGCATCTGGCGGCGACACAGGCCGCGCAGCCGCGCGGGCTGGTGCTGATCGGCTCGACACCGCGCTTCGCTGCCGCGGACGACTGGCCGCATGGCACGGCGCAGGAAGCGCTGGCGTCGTTCGCAGCCGAACTCGATGCCGATCCGGTGACCTTGCTGGCGCGATTCCGCGCCTCGATGTGCCGCTCGGACAATGCGGAGAAGCGTTTGCGCCGCCTGATGAGCGCGTTGCCCGCGCCACCGTCCGATCTGACGGCGCTGCGCGAAGGCTTGGAAATCCTGCGCCATACCGATCTGCGTGAGGGCACTCGGCGCATCGCCGTGCCCACGCTGGTTGTCCATGGCGCGCGGGATGCCGTGGTCCCGCCCGGCGCCGGGGACTGGCTGGCAGCGCATATCGGCGGGGCGCGCCGGCATGTGTTCGACGACTGCACGCACCTGCCGTTTCTGTCGCGTCCCGAGGACTGCGCGGTGCTCGTGCGACAATTCGCGGGTGAAATCGAGCCATTCAACTGAAGCGTCGGTCATCGCGCGGGCACGACAGGCCTTCGACCGCGCGGCGACCAGCTACGACGCTGCGGCCGAGTTTCAGCGCCGGATCTGCGACCGGCTGGTCGGCCTGCTTCCCGCCGATCTCGACCCGCTGCGGGTCGCCGATCTCGGTTGCGGCACCGGTTACAGCACTCGGCACTTGGCCAACCGCTACATGCATGCCGAGATCCTCGGGATCGATTTCGCGCCCTCGATGCTGCAGCAGGCGCGCGGCGACGGCGGCGCCCGGTACTGGATCGGTGCGAACCTGCAAGCTTTGCCCTTGCGCCCGGAATCGGTGGATCTGGCATGCTCGAGCCTCGCGCTGCAATGGTGCGACCCGGCGCAGGCCTTTTCTGAAGCCATGCGCATCCTGCGCCCCGGCGCAGTGCTGGCGGTCGCCACGGTCGGCCCGGGCACCCTTGCCGAACTGGAGAACGCCTTCGCCGGCATCGATGGCCATGACCACGTGATGCAGTTCTGCGACGCCACCCGACTCTCTGCAATGGCCACGGCTGCCGGACTGCGCATCGCGCATGTGCTGGAGGAGCCGCTGACGCTCTATCGTCCCGATCTGCACAGCATACTGCGCGAACTGAAAGCGATCGGTGCCAATACCGTCGGTTCGCGCCGCCGCCGCGGCATGTTGAGTCGCGCCGGCTGGCAGGCTGTCGAGCGGCGCTACGAGTCGCTGCGCGGCGCGGCGGGATTGCCCGTCACCTACTCGGCCCTGTACGTGCTGGCCACGCGTCCATGACCTCGCTGCGCAAATCCGCCTGGTTCATCACCGGCACCGACACCGGCATCGGCAAGACGCTCGTCAGTTGCGCGCTGCTGCATGCGTTGCGCCGACGCGGCCTCTACGCGCTGGGCATGAAGCCGATCGCCGCCGGCGTCGATGCCGACGGCACCAACGAGGATGTCGAACGGCTGCGCGCCGCCAGCAGCCTTCAACTCGAACGGGCACTGGTCAATCCGTACCTGCTGCGTCAGCCGGTCGCACCGCATCTGGCGGCGGCTGAGGAGGGCATCGCGCTCGGCCTGCCGGCCATCCGTGCCGCCTTCGATACGCTTTCCGAACAAGCCGACGCGGTGGTGGTGGAAGGCTGCGGCGGCTTTCTGGTGCCGCTCGACGACACCCGCGACACCGCCGACCTGGCGCTTTGCCTGGGCCTGCCGGTCGTACTGGTGGTGGGCATGCGCCTGGGCTGCCTCAACCACGCGCTGCTGACCCAGGAAGCGATTGCGCGCCGCGGCCTCACGCTGGCCGGCTGGGTGGCCAACCGGGTCGACCCGCAGATGCTGCGTTTCGACGGCAACCTGGCGACGCTAGCGGCGCGGATCGCTGCGCCGCTGCTGGGCGTGCTGCCGTACCAGCCCGGGATGGACAGTGGCGAGGCGGCCAGGTACCTGACCCTTCCGAGTTGAGCCTGCGCAATCGGACGCGAACCATCTGCGGATCGCCAAGTCGAATTGCCGTTCAAGGAGACTTCATTCATGACCAGAAAGATCGACAAGCCCGATGCCGAGTGGCGCAAGCAACTGACGCCCGAGCAATTTCATGTGACCCGCGAGAAAGGCACCGAGCGGGCGTTCTCCGGCATTCATTGGGACAACCACCAGGAAGGCCGCTATCAATGCGTGTGTTGCGGCGCGGATCTGTTCGAGTCGAGCCACAAGTTCGACTCGGGAACCGGCTGGCCGAGCTTCTGGCAACCGGTAGACGCGGCGAACGTCGAAACCGAGGAAGATCGCAGCTGGTTCACTCGCCGCACCGAGGTCCACTGCCGCCAGTGCGGCGCGCACCTCGGTCACGTTTTCGAGGATGGCCCGCAACCGACCGGGCTGCGCTATTGCATCAACTCGGCTTCGCTGCACTTCGACGAGAAAAAGTGACCCCGGCGTCAGCGCGTGCGCAGCTCGGCGCGTTGGAACGGAGTCGCTTTTTCCGCTTGGCGTCCCGCCCGGGCAGCCGCGACAGCTGCCCGGACGGGCCGCCACCCATCGGCGTATAATCCGCGCGCATGAAATTCCTCTTCGACCTGTTTCCGGTCATCCTCTTTTTCGCTTCCTACCAGCTTGCCGGCGCGCAGCCGGAGTCGGCGGCTGCATTCGCCAATGCCTGGCTGGGCGGCGGCATCGCGCCTTCGCAGGCGCCGATCCTGATCGCCACCTGTGTCGCGATCATCGCCACCTTCGCGCAGATCGGCTGGCTGCTGCTGCGCGGCCGCAAAGTGGACACCATGCTGTGGATGAGTCTGGTGCTGGTCGTGGTGTTCGGCGGCGCGACGATCTTTTTCCACGACGCGACCTTCATCAAGTGGAAGCCGACGATTCTCTACTGGCTGTTCGCCGCCAGTCTGCTGGTCTCGGCGGTGGTGTTCAACAAGAACCTGATCCGCTCGTTCATGGAAGCGCAGATCAAGCTTCCCGACGCAGTCTGGAGCCGGCTGAACAGCGCATGGATCGGCTTTTTCGCGCTCATGGGTTTTCTCAATCTCTACGTCGCCTTCGAGTATCCGGAAGCGACCTGGGTGAAATTCAAGCTGTTCGGCGGCATGGGCTTGATGTTCGTGTTCGTGATCGCGCAGAGCATGTTTCTCGGCAAATACGTTGAAGAGGACAAACCATAATGTTGTACGCCCTGATCGGGGAAGACGCCCCCAACTCGCTCGCCAAACGACTCGAGGTTCGCCCGGGCCATGTGGCCCGGCTCAAGGCCCTGCAGGCCGAAGGCCGGCTGGTGCTGGCCGGGCCGTTTCCGGCGATCGATGCGCCCGACCCGGGTCCGGCCGGTTTCACCGGCAGCCTGATCGTTGCGGACTTTCCCAGCCAGCAGGATGCCGAATCGTGGATGGCTGGCGATCCCTATGTGACGCAGGGCGTGTTCGTTCGCACCACCGTCAAGCCATTCAAGCAATCCCTGCCATGACCGGCGCAGTGGAAGCGAAGATGCGCGAGCGGCTGGCCAGCCTCGCGCCGCTCGATCTGCAGATCGAAGACCAGTCGGCGGCCCATGCCGGGCACGCCGGCGCGGCCGGCGGCGGCGGGCATTTCCGCCTGCGTATCGTGTCCGCCGCATTTGCCGGCGTCGGCACGCTGGCGCGCCACCGCATCGTCTATGGCGCGCTCGGCGACATGATGCAGCGTGACGTGCACGCGCTGTCCATCGCCGCCGCCGCGCCGGACGAAGCCTGAGCACCCATCTTTCAACCTTGTCGATTCACTCGTTTTTTCCACCGAAGGACAATTCATGAAAAGCACCCTGAGCCGCATTTCCCTCGTTCTGCTTGCCGGCGCCCTGTCGGGCGGCGCGTTCGCCCAGAACGCCAAACCTGCGGCCCCGCGCGCAGCCGCCCCGGCGACTGCCGCCGGCGACTCGAAGCCGATCACGGTCAATGGCACCGTCATCCCGAAGGACCGCGGCGACGCGTTGTTCACCGAACAGTTGGCGCAAGGCACGCCCGACTCGCCCGAGTTGCGCAGCGCGATCAAGGAAGAAGTGATTCGCCGCGAAATCCTTGCCGGCGAGGCACGCAAGAAAGGTCTGGACAAGAACCCGATGCTCAAGGCGCAGGTAGAACTCGCGCAGCAGGCCGTGCTGATCCGCGCCTACATGCAGGACTTCGTGCGCGCCCATCCGGTTGCCGACGCCGACGCGCGCAAGGAGTACGACTCGATCAAGACCCAACTCGGCAACAAGGAATACAAGACGCGGCACATCCTGGTCGAGAAGGAAGACGAGGCCAAGGCGATCATCGCCAAGCTGCAAAAGGGCGAGAAGTTCGACGAACTGGCCAAGCAGTCGAAAGACCCCGGTTCCAAGGACAAGGGCGGCGACCTCGGCTGGAGCGCGCCCTCAGCCTTCGTGAAGCAATTCTCCGACGCCCTTGTCAAGCTGGAAAAGGGCGTCTTCACGGCAATCCCGGTGAAGAGCGACTTCGGCTACCACGTGATCAAGCTCGACGACGTGCGCGACCTCAAGGTGCCCACGTTCGAGGAAGCCAAGCCGCAAATCACCCAGCGCCTGCAGCAGAAGATCGTCGAAGAGCACATCATGGCCCTGCGCAAATCGGCCAAGGTCGTCGAATAGTCCGGTGCATTGACCTGCGGCACGCCGGGTAAAGCCGGCGTGCCGGCAGCCGGCCATCCGGCGCTGAATTCCAAATTCAGATGGCCTGCGAGCCGCATGGAATGGCGTTCTTCAGCCTGCCTGTCCTGAAAGCCGCACCTGGTGGGCTTCTCCGGCCCGTGCATGCCAGGATCGCCATTCCACGCGGGCTCCAGCCCACCCCTCGTTCAGCCTGCTATTCCCATTCGATCGTCAACAGGACAAGTTTTGTCTTTTTCTAACAAGATGTTATGCCATCCATAGTCCGTTGATACCGCTAGTGATACCGTCAAACTCTTCTGCCTTTGCAGCGGCGATCCAGTCTAATCCCATTTCAATCCACTCCGTCCCACGCACGAGACTCTCCCAGAAGCTTTTGCCCCGTAAGTCGTTCAAAATCGGCACCTGACGGTATCAGCGGGCGGTGTTTTCCTCCAATACCGTCAAACTCGGTGCGGCAATCGCACGCATACAAGGCCGAGGAAATCCAACTCAGACTGCATCAGCCCAAAACACCATGGCAACGATGCGAAGATTCTTGCAGCTTGCTCCTACATGATATTCCACCCCATCGAGATTTATGTCGGGATTGACGAGTGCTTGCTGTAGCGCGTGCTGCGTTACGGCATGGTAGGGCGCATGCCGTTGTGTTGTGCAAATTCGACCCACGCCTCATCGAAAGCATTCACTACAGCCCTGTCCCGCGCGACACCTTCTATGTAGCGCCGCAACAAATCGTGGGAGGCTTCCGGGACAGGGAAGTGCCGATCCTGCCGGTATCCTGCGCTAGGTCGCCGACCGGATCGGTGCGTCCGAGTTGCTCTTCCATCCAGAAGTAGAACGGGCTGCGCGAGGCTACACGACTTCGGCGGGCCGTTTCAGCGTTGGCGGCGAGGACATTCACCACATTGTTCGGACGGCGCAGATTGATCTTCGCTCGGGCGGGTCGCCAGCGGCGTAGCGAGGCGACGTAGCGCTCCTCAGACTCGCCCGGATGTTCGGCCTCGAAGTGCGTCGCGTCGACCAGTAAATTGCATTGCTGGCAGGCGACAAGATGCCCCCCCGCCTTGACCGGTCTACACAGCCTCTTGCTCCACGCCAGACACCGAATACTCAGGCCACGGCCATGCACTCGTCTTCGCTCGCAGCCTCTGCGATGGGTTCCGGCCGCCAGATAACGTAGAGCGTATCGACTGTGGTCTGCCCGCGCTCATATGCGTCGAATGGCGCTTCCACACGCTGTGGGGTATCCCGCAGGAAAGGGGGATCAGTCTCCAGAGACGCGTGCCCTACCCGTGCGAAGTGATGCACCGACCGTTTGACGTAGCGATTCTTGAGGTCCGCCTCGATAGCTTCACGGTTCGACAGTAGGTGCATCCCGAGCGGCGACGGGAAGGCCACGCAGGCCAGGTCATTGTCCCGGGCGATGCGAATAGCCACGTCGAGGAAGCCGTCCACGATGGAGTCGGCCGCATGGCCGACCAACATCTCGTCCGTCGGATTGAGCGCGCGTATCACCAGACTGGGGCGCTTTGGGTCGAGCCCCGGCACCACCTCGACGTAGAGTAAAGCCATGCCCGCCAAGCGCTGGCCTGCCGGGTCGACCACCAGCAGGTGCGATTGCCGCGATTCCCGCCACATCTCGACATTGCCACTGGTACACAGATTAACCGCCGCCTTGGCGAAAAACGCCGCCGGATGCTTGGAAACGATAGCCTGCAAAGGCGTCGCCTCGTGACTAGCACTGCTCGACTTGCCGTATTTTCGCCACTCGTGGCGTGCCCATGTCAGGTAAATGCGCAATACCTTGTCCCGGACCCGCACCAAGGTGCTCCTGAGCCGAGTCCGACCGTCCATCGGCTCTGCCTCGGAGGAGATGTTCCCGAGGCGGGACGCCAAGTGAAATGCGTCGTCGTCGCTGAAACGCTTTACGAATCGCTCGACATGGGCATCCAGCGCATCGGGCAATACCACGTCGAACAGCGCCAGCAGTTCCCCTAAGCGTTGGTAGGCAAGTAGGCTCTCCTCGTCGATTCGGGTCAGTGCGTCGAAGCCTTGGTGCATCCACTGCGCGACAACCTCGTCCTCTGCGGCGATCGCCAACAGAATGCCCAGGTGCAGCGCCATCGATCCAACGTCTGCGGATCGCTCGTTCAATTGCTTGGGACTCAGTCGCTGGCATGCAGTAAACATGTTCTCGAACCGACTGGGCGCGAAGCGGCCGGCACACTCAACTGCTTTGAGCAAGGCGAAGAAGCCACTGCGTGCCAATGGCCGCTGGAGTTGCCATTGTGCCCGTGTCCATGCCAGTGGATAGTATGAGTCCAGCCTCAACTGTCCGAGGTCCTGCTCTCTCCCGATCAATTGCGGCCATTGCGATGCGACGTTCGCCGCCGAAGTGCGATAAAGCACCGCTATGGCGTCCACTTCCAACGGACTCAAGCTCAAGCGGGTCGGCCCCCGCCCAGCCAGCAATTCCTTCACTAGCGGGGCTAGTTGCGCGAGCTTGGCCTCAAGGTCGTGGGATCCCTTCCATGCGCCTTCGAGCAGGCTTTGCAGCAAGATGCCTCCTGTCCTGCGCAGGATAACCGGCAGGAGGGGCAGGAGCGGCGCCCGTTCTCGCTGTACCGCCTGTTCGCTCGCTATTCGATATTTTTCCCGAACGCTTTCATCAGCCTGGAAGGGCCATGACCCGAGTTCGACCTTGATCCGTTGGTTGACCGCATCGGCTATGCACCGCTGATTGCCATCCAACTGATTGAATTGCTTGCGTTCGCACGCGTCATCCAGCAGTACCTTGTCGACCGCGTCGAAGGCGCGCCAGCTTCGATAACCATCGATGCCGTTAGCATCCCGGTAATACCAGTCGCGAATTTCCTTGAAACTGGTCAGACTGCGCTCCTCGACCAGATAGCGCAGTAACGGTGTGCCCAGTGCTACCAGCTTTAATGCCTGCTGCAAGGCGGCCAAGCTTGGCATGTCGACAGCAGTGACCAAGTATTTGAAGGCATCGAGGTAGCCTCCCTGGCCTGCCTGCAACACCCAGGTCGCAACCAACGGTATCAATTCTCCGCGCCCGCGCTCCCCCAGTATGGCGAGCAGCCGGGCCAGCACCTCCGGCGATACGCTGCTGTAGCAGACCTGGAACGCCAGCACCGCTTCTGCGCCGCCGTAGCCGTGATCGGCCAGCACCTTCAGGAAGGCCGCGAGCTCACGTTTGCCGCCCAGGTAGGTTGTGCACTGCGCGATCTGGTCGATGTTGAGGGCGTGTGGGGGTGAGGTCAGCAACATCAGTTCATCGACTGGTGGTGGCACGCCACCGTGGTCCCGCGCGACCGCCAGCAGCAGCGACTGACAGCCGGCCAAACCCTCGAGATCCGCGCCCAAGGCGAATAGTCTGCGCACGAGTTCCGCCGACACGTTCCGCGGGGAGTCAAGTAAGGACTTGAAGCGGCCAATGTCCTCAGCGCTCCGCGCACCGACCGTGTCTAATACGAATTTCCAGTTTGCCGCCGATGCCCGCCACAACCGATCACCTACCCGCACAAAAACCATAGACACATCGGTTATGCCAGCAGCCAGCAACAGATCCAGATTCTCGGCCAACTGATCGGGCGCCAAGCCCCCAAGAGCATACTGGAAGATGGCGGCCACAAGACGACGCTCAACACCGTTCGCCAGCAGACAGCGGATTATGCCCCTGGCGTGGCGCACCTCTTCCGTTTGAGGCTCGCGCCCGCTTGGATTCCAGACCTTACGCCCGACCCAAGAAAGTTCTTCGGCGCGCTGGATGGCCCCTTCTTCGACGAGTGCCAGCAACAGGCTCCCCGCCAGCCGGTCATGCGTCAACGGGAAAGCCTTCACCACCTCGGCCGGGGTGCGGAGGCCCAGGCAAAGAGCAGCCTTGAGCACACCCACCTCGAAGCGTTGAAGATGCTCCAACGCCTGGACGGTTCGTGCCGGACGGAAACGCCTCAGCGAGAAATCGAGTCGATCATCGTAGTAATGACATCGAGGGAGTGTGCGCCGGATGAAATGCATGAAGACGTGATTTCGGCCTTCGAAGCAGCGCACCCGCCCAAGCAGCGAATACGCGCGATGCAGCAGAACTGCCTCCGGCAAAAAAAACAGTCCGAATTGTCCTGCCACTTGCCACCTATTGGGGAGCAGCGGTATCGAAGCGGGAATTCCCAAGGCTCGCCGAATGTGGGACTCATGCTCGGGCGACTCGCGCAATATTGCTTCCAAACGGTAAGCCACATTGCTGCGAAACTCGGTAATCGCGGCCCGCCGCACACCAAATGGATGCAATTCGTTCTTGTCATCGTAGCGTGCGGGTCGCCAGCCACTTCCGCGCTTAAAATCGCTTTTCTTCAGGACTGCGTCGCGAAACGCCCGATACGCATCCCGACTTCCCATTGTGCAAGCTCCTTATCCACCATCGTCGATTCATTCATATACGATATTATCTATTAGGACGACATACGCTCCTGTCGAAATTGGCATATCCGACACATTCCTGGGGACTGAGCGCCACGGGACTCTGCTTTGCCAGCAAGCAAGCCATCGCGCAACAGGAGGACTCGAACCCGCGCGACCCAGCGTCAACACCGATTCAGTGAATGTACCGAACAGAGGATTGACTCGACATCTAGGACTACCTACGTGTATAGAGCAATCATTCGTCCTGCCCCTGCCATTCGTCGCCCGTCGCCGCTTTGAACAAGCGTTTGAACATGTCGTGTTCGGCCAGCACGAAAGGGCCAAGCTCTTGTACGTTTGCGAATGCGGACAGGAAGCCGCTGGACGCGTGCGAGACCGCTATTAGTATGTCGATGACTTGTTCGACTGTCCCCGACTTGAAGCCCTCAACGGTTTGTTCTCGGACGTGGGCGCTGAAAAAGTAGCTCATTCCGTACACAGAGCCGTGGATGATTTCGGACGACACAGCGTAGATGCCAGCGTATGCACCGATCAACGCACCGGCAGACGCCTTGACGACCTTGCCGACCTTGTTGATGCGGTCCACGGCGTTCAGCGCAGTCCAAGAGTCCTTTCCCTTCTCCGCGAAGTTGGGGAACAGCCTTGCTGCTTCAGTCTTGGGGTCGGCTGCGCCAATCGCAATCATGATATCGCCGTTGCCAATGATGCGGTTGTGGTGCTTCCAAGCCGCAAAGTGCCTGTGTTCCAGTGCACGGCGCGAAATGTCAGCGGGCTGCGTTACGAAGAAGGCTGCATTGATAAAGCCTTCCACAACTGAGCGCGCGATCGGGTACAGGTCGCGGATCCCAATGCCTTGATCGTCCGACAGCTTCAGGATGGTATTCAGCGACTGACCGGCGCCCATGGCAACCGCGCACGTTGCCCGCACTTGGTCTTCCTCTAGGATGCACTTCAACTCTTGATCGCCGTAAGCGATCGGCCCTTGCGTCATCGTGTACAACGCGATGCGCAAGAGTTCCTGTTGTGCGGCAATGATCGTCCGCAGTTCCTTCAAAGTTTCAGCCTGCTTATCCATGTAAATATCCGCCTGGCGTTTGAGCGACGGTGAGCAGTTCTACGTCAGCGTCATCCATAACATTTCCGCCTGTGCCTATCGAGGAAACAGCTGTTCCAGCCTTGCCACCATCCAGTCAAATCCTTCGGATGGATTTTCGAACGATGGAGATACTGCTTCAGGATCGAACACTGCCTTGAACAGGTAGGTGGCGTTCTCGAGCGCCGGACTGCGGAAACCGAGACCTTGAAACAGGGCGGAGGCTTCCCGAAACCGGTTGAACGCTGGCGGATGATCAGAACCCTGCCCTATCTCAGCTTCGTTGAGAAAAACCCAACCTTTTTTCCTAAACATCTCGGAGGCTAGCCGCGCGCCCTGCGCCGGTGCAATGTTGAACGGCACCTTGCGCGCGTGTTCAAACAGTGGCTTTACGAGGGTGGTGGTATTCGCCATTGGTTCCTTGTACGGCTAGTTTGGTCGTCAGCGCGTCGACCATCGGATACTCACACCGTCTGGAAGCTCGAGTTCAAGCTTCGGATCCAGCTTGCGGTCTGAAGCAATCGTGAGCAGTTCGAGTGGAATGCTCCATTCCTCGGACAATTGCGCCTTCAGTTCTTTAACTGTGAAGCCGCGGAATGACAGGCGCCATACCCGCCCTTCGGGGCTATCGCTATCTTTGTCTTCACTCAACAGACTGCGTCCGCCAATCGTCAGCGCCTTAACGAGAGGCGGAGCACTACGCCTGACGCTCAACTCTAGGATCACTTCCTGAGGTGCGGTGGAAGGCACAAACGGAAGTTCGTCACGATATGGCTCAAGCGTCCTTTGGATGAATAGCATTGCGGGCTCATACTTTTTCACCGTTTGAATAGCCAACAACTTCTCCAAACATCGCCCCTTGATCTTGCCGGAGCGAAATTCGCCAGCGGCATTGAAATAGACCTCGAAGAACATCCCGTTCAATAGGTCGAGCGCCCGCTCGATTGGAATGGAAGCCAATTCCTGACGCAGTTTGTCCAAGAACGCGACCGCCCGATTTTCGCTTCCACTAGCGCATTGATATAGATTGCGCCCCAGCACAAAGGCCTCGTCAGCGCTGACCTTGCCCCAATCGAGTTCCAGTATGGCGACGACGGCCGGATTCTGCTGATACCAGTTGTAGGTTTTCATCGCCTTGATAAAACCAGCGATCTTGTTTCCGTTCTTTAGCGGAAAATCCACATCGGCTTTGGCTTCATCCGAATACGAAAAGGCTTGCTTCAGGCGTACACCGGCCTTTCGTAGCTTCTTGGTGATGAGGTCGGCCAGGGCAGCGGGTGAACGACCTGCAAGAGCAATGTGCCCTGTTGTCTTCAAGAGACCAGGCACTTCGACAGTCTCGTCAAAGAAGGCTGGCAAGATATATTCGCGGTTTTCGGTGAATGCTCGAGCCTGAGCACTCTTGCGCTCATGATTCGTCCACAGCTTCTTGCAATACGCGTCGGAGACGAACATGACAGTGAAGACAGCTCGGTTCTGGTAGACATCGCTCAGGTGCGTGTACAAATCCTTGCCCCACAAATCGACTTCTTCGAACTTGTCGTAGAAGACATCGATACCTTCAGCCTGCAACGCTTTGGCTACGGCATCGACATACACACGTTCTTCGCCGGCAAAGGACAGTGCGACATGAAATTTTTTTGGCACTTCGATAATCTCCCTTATTGATTGGCAGCCTTTGACGGGAGCACTGAATCGTTCTTCGGCCCGCCATTCGGCTCGAGCAAAGCGCGAAGATTCACCCGCATCGTTGCGGCAACCGCTGAGGCCGCCATCCCATGTAGTCGGCCAAGCGCTTCGACCACATCCCTCACATCGGCAGGTCTGGACGGGCGTTCATCCGTCTTTGTGAACGGGCCGTCGGTTTCAGTCAGCAGCCTGTCGAGCGGGATAAGCGCCACAATCGGTGCATGCCGCTCATTCCCCAGCATGGCCGCGTTGATTGAGAAGTAGCACCCGAGTTCGAGGGCCCGCAGCGCCTCTGCCTTGCTGCCGGTGAACCAATGCAATACGACCTTACCTCTGGATTGCGGCAAGAACGATTCGACATGGTCAAGTACCGTGTTCACAGCCCGAACGCTGTGAATAGTGATGACTTTGTCCCCCGCTTCGGCGCAACGCCGAAGGACGTGCTGAAAAACCTGCTTCTGCAGATCCAAGGACTTATAGAAGCGCGGGCCAGCATCGAGGCCGACCTCTCCAACATAGCGCGTCTCCGGCAGGTACCTATCCCACAGTTCAATCTCGGAAGCCCGCTCCGCAACTAGCTGCGGATGCAGTCCAAGCGCCGCCCGAACGTGCTTGGTGCGTTGAGCCAGTTCGTGGTTGCGCGGCCAAGCTCGCGGCGTCGTGGTCACCGCTAGGGTGAACACGCCCGCTTCTTCTGCATCCATCACCGCAGCCTGATGATCCGGGTAGAGATCAAGGTGGCAATGAAAGTCCACGAGACCGTTGCTTGTACTCATACGTAACCTATCCTGGCGTCGTTTCCACGCCCTCTATCAGCTGGGCGACTTCGGCAAGACCACGCTGGTAAACGGCGGCGAGTTGATCGAGTCGCAAGGCCTCATCGGCGAGCGACCCGGGCTTATGGATCAGCAATTTCGCCAAGTGCGGTGCGGTGCGGAGGCGCTCTATCGCAAACTGAAATGACCGCACCTGTTGTCCGTTGGATTCGCGCGTGCCCAGCGGGTGGGCTCGCAGGTCCGGCAAGGTGTATGGGGTCGTGTCATTGCCACGCCCCCAGGCAGCATCCAACGCGGCGCGACGAATCAGGCACGGCAGACAGTACCCGCACTGTTCGATGCCGCGGCCCTTGATGCCCAGGTGCCGAGCATTCGCAGCGTGAGCGCACGACAGCGCATATGGAGCGAGCGCCTTCAGCAGCACAGGATTCGCGCAGGCCGAAGCCATCTCGCCCTTGGTCTTGGCCCAGTACGGGTTCTCGACACGGCCGGATATGCCGAGGTGGCCCAAGAGGTCATTCCACCGCGCGATGTAGTACGGATGTGTGGTCCGAGTGCTGTTCGAGCCGAGGCGCAGCGGGTCCAAGGGGACATTCAATGCGATCAGTCCGTTCTCCGGCACGCGGAGCACGAAGTCCGTCCCAAGCCCGGTTCCGGCGAATACGCCGAGTGCGAAAAACAGGAACGAACGCCCGCGAGTTGAGTTCTCGGAACTCACGCCCTGAACCAGGTCGGCCGGAAAGAGCATCCAAACTCTGAGGCGATCAAAGGCGACTGCGCTGAAGTGCTTCTTCAGTGCAGCGAAGAGCACATTCTGGGCATCGCTGGTCGCGCCTTCTCCCGCATGGCTTACCAGCAATGGTGTGCGCCCCGCTTCCAAGAGGTCGATGGCTCCAATCAGGCTATCCAAGCCGCCAGAGAAGAGGCTGACCGCATCGAAGCCCGGGGGCAACAGCGTTTCTGGTGGCGTGATGATTTCAGCGAAACGTTCGGGACGTTGACGAAAGCCAATCGTCCAGCGATCCCCGGTCAGAAAATCCAACGTTCGCTTCACGGTCTGCGCGGCAGCATTCCACCGATTGGGGTCACTCACGGGCACGACAAGACGGATTTCGCGCGTCCAAGAATCTTGTGACTGTTCAGCCCTGGAGATGCGCGTGTCAGCAGCATGCACGTGCGCGGCAAGCACCAGCAAGTCCAACCCGATCTCCGTGGGGTGCACGCCCAGGGCCTTCAAACTGGTTAGAGCCCCGCCAATGCCGTGGTCCAGCGATTTTTCGCCGGACACGAGTTGCAGGTCAGTCACCTGTTCATCGGACGCACCGGGAATCGAAATCTGATCGTCGGGACCATACCGGCCCACAAGAAGGTGTCGATTCATTGGTCTGCCTCCGCGTCTCCGAGTGCCTGCAAGATGCCAAAGGCACGTTCATAAACCGTGTCGACAAATGCGTGCACGCGGTCCTGCGTGAGAGTTGGTGTTTCAGCACGCGCGGCCGTCAAAGCATCGCTGACGCCATTGCGGATGAAGTCGCGCAACTGGCTCTGAACACGCAGCGCTACCTGCGGGTCGGCCGGCGCGGTGACCAGCTTGGTACCTATGTCATTGCACAGTCGGGCCTCGATTGCGCGGGTTGCGTACAACTCGAAAACCGTTTGCATCTGGTCAGGGCTGAGTGCATCCAGGTCGGTCACGCCCAACGTGCTCAGGTCCACGATCGTCTCGATGAACGCCTCCCTTGCAATACCTTCGTCGACCGTACCAGCGTTCGGGCAGATGTAGTCGGCCAACCCCATGAATACTTCGTCGATCGGGCGGCCCGCCAGCCCTTCGAGATCCAAAGAGCGCAGCGCCTCGGTTGCGCCGCGAGCCTGTACGTCCGCCAAGAAGCCGAGCAGCCGGGCGCCGGAACCACGCGAGGCGCCCATACGCTGAGCCGCCTGCCGCGCCCCACCCGAGGACTTGGATACATACCCTGAGACCGCGCGCCCCAAGCTCGCGCGATCGCCGCCACCAGAGTGCGCGAAGCGGGTGAAATTGCTACGCGGCGCGGTGAACCGACTACTGTCCGCCGGTGTCGGAATAGCCGGTCGGACTGGCGGCGCCGGTGGCAGTGGCGCGGGACTGGCCGGATCATCTGCCGGTGCCCCTGCGGGTGGAGTAGCTGGTGGGGCCGGCCCGCCCGCATCATCGTCCGAACCGAGCCATGACGGCACGAGCGGCGTGCCCCCTCCTGGTCCGCCGTATGCTGTTGAGGTTCCCATTATCTGCCTCCCTTTTGTGTCTTATTCGCAGCCTCGGCAGCGGCCCTTAGCATCTTGTTGTCGGACTGCGTTGCCCACCCGACGACCAACTGAGCCATTCGTGCCTGCGCATCAGTGTCCTTGAGTGCCCCTTGCCAGCCACTGACCACCCAAGGACCACATCGACCGGTTGGCAGCGCTTGCAGAAAATTAACCAGGCTTCCCTGCAGACTCGGTTGCGCCCTCACCAGCACAATCATGCCGTCTACACCGGCAGGTTGCGTGTCAAAGCTGTCCCCGCTCACGATCTTGGCCCGAACAGCTTCAAACAGCTTCGCCGCTTCCGGTTGAGCAAGTTGCTTCAGCTCGGACTCCAATGCCTGGACGGAGATCTTGGGACCAAGCAATTTCTCCGCGACCGCCGCCAAATGGCCAAGCACCGAAGCTGGCCCGAAGTAGTCCTTCTTGTCCTTGGTCGCGAACAGGTACGGCCGTAGATCGATGTCCGCCACGGGAGGCAGCACCCGAGCCCAAGCAAGGATGGCCTCTGACGACTTCCATTCCGCGAGTAACGCGCTTTCTGATTTGGCCTGCACCGCGCCACTTTTGGCCTCAGTCGCATCCGCCGGCTTGGTCTTCGTGGGTGATCTGGAGCTCTCGGGCGTGTCGACCTTTTCCAACATCACCAGATCCGCGCAGTGCCCCTTCGAATCTGTCACCGCAACAGTAGCAATCTGATCGAACAGACTGGGTAGAAACCGCTCAGCGAGCATCAACTTCGCCAGCACCGGCAGCTTGATTTCCTCGCCAAAACCACGAGCCTCAGCCATCTTCTGCCGCAACAACAGCGTGTTGAGGAATCGCTTGATCTGCCGCGGGTTGCCTTTGGCGCCGCTGGCCAGAATCGGACCGATCTGATCACTCAGGATCAGCGCGTTGTGTGCCTTGTTGGCATTCTGACCAAGCGCCGCACTTACGGCGGCGGCGTCCAGCGGTGCGCTCTCCCACGGTCGCTTCAGTCGTGTTCGCGCCGCCTTGATCAGTTCACCGTATCCGGGATCTTCTTCACCCAACTCTGCCCCTGCCAGAAGAAGGGTGACGTAGATGCGAGTCTCCGTCTCGCCCAACGCCGGAATGCGAAAAGGAATCTGGATTAGCTTCTCAAGATAGTTGCGGGCATAGTCACGCGGACCCGTGGTGTCCGGCAAGTCCGGAAAGTGCTTGCGCACCGCATACTCGATCATGGCCTCGTCAGCGGCCACCACAAATGCGGTACGGGCCGTGAAGACGAACAGCCGTATCGCTTCGAGCGTCTCGATCGCCGTATCTGGCAAGCACCGATCGAGGTCATCGATAAGCACGACAAGCTGATCAACGCCCGCTTCCTTCAACAGGTTGTCGAAAGCCTTGCGAAATGCCTCGACCTCCTCGGGGACGTTTTTGGATTCTGACGGCTTCAATACAGCCTTCACGCCCTCGATCGCGGAACTGAGGTTCTCCTTGGTCGCGAGCTGGCCAGGGTTCGACAGCATCCCTTCGAGGCTGCCCACAATCGCGCCGACCTGATCAAGCGTCGGGATGCCCGTAAAGGCTGTCAATGCCAAGCCACCCGCGTTCTTTGCGACCTTCAGCCAGTCGATCCGCTTGAAAACGTCTTTGACTGCACCCGCGGCCTTGCTCAGCGCGGGTCTCTTTTCGACAAGCCCTGTAACGATGCCTTCGATCAGGGCGATCTTTGCATCCTCGAAGCCCTGGAACCGCCAACCGTTGAACTTGAGGCACAGGACGTCCTTGTTGCCCGCGAACCCGGCCTCGATCATCTCCAGCACGCTGGACTTCCCAGCGCCCCAGTCGCCATGGACGCCGATCGTCACGGGGCGGTCTGGCTTCTCACGCAACAACCCGATAATCGTCGTCGCGATCGCCTCATTGTTCAGCAGATCGATCTTGGTTTCGTTGTCAGTCAGGATCATTGGTCTCCCTCATTCTTCTGGAACATCACACCGTCCCCTTTGTCTTCGGCCTCAACCGCGCGGCTGTCTCCGCCCCGACGCTCTTGCGCAACCAGTCATCATCTAGGCCGTTCGCCACGCCGCCCCCTATCCGATTCGCGCTAAGAGTTGTTCGATCACGTCGCTGGCCTGGCGTTGGCGCAACGCCCTCGCCTCGCGCTGCTCGGGCTCGTCGCTCTCGCCAAGTTCGAACTTGGCGACCGACACCGGGCCATCCTTGCGATACCCCTCTGTCTTTTCGTCCTGGGCGAATCTGTTGCGCAGGATTGCCAGAGACGTCTGGATCACTGCGCCGTGCTTGCCAGCCAGCTCTTTGCAAAAGGCGTCGGCGACGGCAGCCGATCCCTCGGGTGCGTGCTCGATGCAATAGATCAGGTCGTGCGCATCCTTGCGCTCGAAGCGCTGGTCGAATGCGAACGATTTCAGGCAGGTGAAGCTGACGAGATTGGCATGCTTTACCTTCTCGGTCGCCACGCCGTTGCCCCCCAGCAGTTCGGCTTGGATCTCGGTGACCTGATGGAGGTCAAAGACGATGGACGAATGCGGAATGTTCAACGCTGAGATCGTGCCCTCGGTCGGCAGCGGCTGCACCTTGCCGCCGGCGATGTCAGGCGCATCTGCGAGCAACTCCAACACCATAAGTGCACCGTGTTCGGTGCGGGCTTGCCAACGCCAGGAGAGTTTTTTCCCCGCCTCGTTTTCGGCACCCTCGAAGCCCATCTTCTTGAGGTTGTCCTCCAATGTGTGATAAGCCTCGGTGTCGGCGAGGATCTGCAGGTCGATCACGATGTCGACATCGAGGGTGCCCGCATGCGCTGGGACCGCGGGTGGCCGGGCGGCGACCAGATACCTCGGGGTCAAGCCGCCGACCAGGTAGACCGAGTCCTTCCACGGCCCCAACCCGCGCAGCAGCGTCACCAGGACGCGTTCGCAATCGAGTGTGTACTGGTCGCTGTAACCATCGAGCGTTGCGGGTTTGACCATCAGAAGCTAATCCTTTCTTTGCGCAAGTGCTCGGCCATTTCCTTGGAGCGGCCTTCACCGCGCAAGAGGTCGAGATAGACCTGGACCGGACTGGCCAGCCAAACACCACCGACGTTTTGACGAAACAGCAGTTCCTCCGCCGATTTCGTCTCGATGACCGCGAGATTCGCCCCTTCATTTACGACTCGTGCATCCAGCTCAGCCATCGCCGCCTCGGCACTGGTGCTGGGTAGCAGTCGAACGCGTACCTGTGAGATGGCGGACAAGAAGGGAGCGTAGCGCTGTGCGGCGGCTTCGTAGCTCACCGCATAAGGGACCTGATGCGCATCGAATATCTTGCTGAGCCGTTCAATCAGCGCATCAGATTTCAACCCAGGCACAAAATACCGGCGCAGCACTGGCGCGGGCTGCATGGTGATCTGTTTCGCCCAAGCATCGAGCAACGCACCTGGTTCGCGCAGATGCCGCTCCTTGCTCGGTCCCTGCCCCCGCGACACCAACCAGTCGAACCGCTCCAATTCGCCGAGCACGTCTGAGGCTGTGGATGGAGCCACCTGCGCCCGTTCGGCCACTTCGGTAACACCAAACCATTCCTCGCGATTGACCAGAAGCGCGTACAGGACCTGGGCACGCCGCCCGGAGAAGAGCGACCGCACCGACTTTTCCAAAGTCTTCGGAACCGGTTTGTCGATGTAGACATAGACACCTGAGGTCGGCAGGAACAAGCTTCCGCCGCTGTCGAAATAGCCGATACGCTCGGCTCTGAGCAGTTCTTTCGCTCCCGGCGAGAGCGACTCGGCCATGAGCAGATGCTGTACCTCAGCTTGGCGACTGTGCGGCGTCGACTTCAACTGCCACAACGCCTGACGCACATCTCGGGGGTAGACGGACTTCTTTGCCTCGACCAGCAAGACAATCGATTTGCCGGCGACGTGCAGATCAATCTTCGCATCGAGGCGACCGGCAGCCTGCATGGCTGGTTCCGACAGATCCAACTCGGCATGCACGTCCGGTAACGCCCGGAGTGAATCCAGGAGCTGTTCAATCAGGGCGCGTTCCGTGAAGAGTGACTCAGTCATGGCTGCCGTTATTTCCTGTTCAGCGAATAACCGCACCATACCGAATATTCGGCATAAACGCCATATTCGCTGCGCAGCGAATTCCCTTCGGGCAACCTAGCGTGCCATAGTCGGGCCCGTAGACCGCACCGTACTCGGGTTCGCACCGGACCGACCAGTGGGCTCGGCGTTCCTGCGCCGCTTCCCGCCACTAAGATGGCTCGAGATCATGCTCCGCGCCTACGGTAGTAGGGAGTCGCATTGCTGTCGGAGCGCGCATGTACGGCAAGCTTTCTGTGACCAGGCTCTCCGCGGCGAGATGCAATTGGCGAGAATCGCTTCCCGCCTCCTGACCAAGGCAACTACTTGATCGTCGGAAAACAGTTCGACGCGATATGCGGTCGGTAAGGCTCGCGTGGTAGGGGCCTTCACCATCACATACCCGTACGACGCCACCGTCTGCCCCGTCTGCCCCACCACCGCCATCTTCTGCGCGGACAACTGGATCACGTCCGACAGGAAGGGCTGGTTGCTCCAGCGAGTCTTGAACTCCACCAACACGAGCAGACCGGAGGGCATCCGGTATGCCCGGTCAAGTTTCGCCACCAGTCCGACGGGCCTGGAAATCCGGAACAATCTTTCCATGTAAACCAACTCGGCATCCCACAGCGCTGCCGGTCGTGAGGCCCGCTCAGCCCGTGCGGCGCGGGTCTTAAGTGATCGCCTCCACGCCATGACCAGCGCGACGCCTACGACGGCAACGGCGCAACCGACGCCCCACGCTAGCGCCGACACTTGCCGCCTCCACGCAAGCCTGACCACCAGCAAAGTCCGCTCGCTATCGCCCCCAAGACCATGCGCATAGGAACTTGCAAATGGGGCCATCGGCGCAGGATGACGCAGATGCTGGGTGCCCCCCGATAGTAGAGGCGGATCACCCGGCGTCCCCAAGCGCTCGGTCGCAGCGCCTCGTCCCTGAACCGGCGCAGCACCTCCGTCTGCCAGGCCTCGCCGAACACGCAGGTGGCGATGAAGCACCGCCCCTTCCGGGCGACCTGCGCGGTCGCCGCCAAGCCTTCCCTATAGAAATGCTCATGCTCGACCAGCCCACGTGCCCGGGCTCGCTGCTGCCCGGCCGTACGACGGATGCCATGGAGATGCTCAAACACCACCAGCCGTTCGCAGCGGCCCATCTGCGCCAAGTCCGAAGCACTGACCATCCGGCCGCTCACCGGCCGGCGCGATCGCTTGCCCATGGCCGGCTCACGCGTCGATCGCTGGCGCGAAGAGGTCGTTGGTGATGTCGCCATTGCCCTCCTGCGCGCTACTTGCGGAAGGCAGATGAGGCGAGCCACGTCCCATGCCGGCGAATACACCGCTCTGCGCCAGCAACCCATCGTAGGCTAGCAGCCGCAGGCGATTGATGCGTTTAACGCCTTTCTGAAACTGGATCAGATCGTCGTACAGACGGGGATGGTCGGCACGCGCCAATACGAAGACCAGGCGAATGGGCACGGTGTCCTTCACGGTATTGGTGCTCATTCGAGTTCTCCCGATGCACCCTGAACTTGCCCCCTATCGGTGGCGGTCATCTTGCTGCGGGCGTAGTTCTGTCCGGCCAGCTGAAAACCCCGCACATTGGCGAACATCGGTTCCTTCACCTCGTGGATGCGGTGCTTTGGGAACGCCGCCTTCACCGCCTTCCTGAACAGGAACGCCCCGCCGCCGACCAGGATGATGTTCTGCAGGCTGTGTGGTGCCTCGATCCACTCCTTCATCGTCGACACGGCCTGCTCGGCGACGGTCTCGGCCAGGGGCAGCAGGCGCTTCATGTCGTACGGCTTCTGGAAGATCAGCGGCTGCTTGCCCGTGCGCAGCGCCAGGTCGATGGCGTCGTAATCGCGGTAGGGCGAGCCGATGTCCTTGGTGATCTCGGCCGCCAGCAAGCGCAGCACGTCCGACATGCCGCGGTTGAAGGAGTAGCTCTGCTTCTGGACGAAACGCATGCCCCGGGCCACCAGCCAGTCGAAGGTGCGGGACCCCGGGTCGATGATCAGGCTCTGCTCGTTGCCGATCTCCACCATCTTCTGGTGCTCAGAAGCGTAGTGCACCAGCGCCCCCTGCGGCTGAGGCACGGCCATCGCCTTGCCCACGGTCACGACCTTATTGTTCCCGATGTCGTGCCGGCCGGTCATGGCTTTCTCCAGCGCCGATTTCTTGACCGTGAAGAGTGCCACCGGCAGCCCCACCACAAGGAGGTCGATGTGGCTCACCTTCATCATCGAAAGGGCTCCGCGCAGCAACGCCATGTACTCCGGCGTCTCGGTGTATTCATCATGCAGTTGTTTGGCGCGAAAGGTATCGGCGGCAAGGCTCACGTCCGGCCCGACCTCATAGAACAGCGGGCCGATGGGGATACACACGGTTTTCTTGCGCTCGCTCGCCGGCCACGACGGCGAGTCGTCGCTCGACGGATAGGCGACGGACGGGAAACTGGCGCAGCGGATATCGGTACCGGCTGCGGCCGTGACGAATTTGGTGTTGCCGGATCCGACATCCACCGCTCTGACTATCAATTCCATAGCAAGGCTCCGAGATAGGTTTCAGGTCGATCAGCATCGACAGGGCGATCTGATCCCGCCACACGGAATCCCCACTCAAAAAGGCCGATTTCGGCATCGGGCCCGGCCCGCTGTCAGCGAACCGGCGATACACGGACATCTCGCTGACACTTGAAAGCGCCATCCCCCGGCGGGGCTGCGTGTGTGTCACTACGCTCTCATTCAAATGGCGGACATCAACCCCATGCGCGGCGGTTGCCACCGGAGCGGTCCGCGCGCGAGCATCGCCCTGAGTTCCCCCGCTCAGGACCAGAGGCAGATATTTCCCCCGTCAAGCCCGCCCGCCGCCTCGTTGCCCGCCGCTTTGCGACAATAAATGCGCCTTACCGCATTCTCCCGGGCGTGCAAGTGCCACCCGCAATCCTCCGCAAATCGCCGCGCTTTCGAGCCGCCCGCTTGACCGCCCTACCCGCTTGGTGTCAACTACGGTTTCCCGAGGGCCATCCTGGCCCCGCTCCATCGCGGAGCAAAAGGCGTCGCAGTCGTTACCTGCCCTTGAAGCGCCAGTCTTGAACCGGCAATGCCGTCGCCCTTGAGGCGGCGGTCCCGAGGTCTTTCTCGTAGTGCAAGTCGCCGTGGCTTGGCCAGCGTTCATCGCTGGGCGCTCCCTGAAGCGCACCACGGCCAACAGAGCACCCGGCCGGCACCCGATGCCGTGCCCCTGTTCCCGCCTTCCCTTGAGCACGCGTTCCACGCAGCGCGCGGTTGTGTTTGCCCGATTGGGCTCCCCGCGCGCCTTCGCTCACAAGCTCGACACTGCCCTGGACTTTCGGTCAGGGGCGGACCCATGCGAGTGGATGGCGCTACGACTCCAGAACCGATCCACCAGATGGCGCGAGGCCAGACCTCGCCGCCGATGCCCAAGCCATGCCCCAGAGGCCGGCCGGCATCACCACCCCCATGGCTGCAGAAATGCACGGATGGGCCGGATCAACCCGTTTCGTTTTTAAGACCGACCGAGTTGGCGAGCGCGGACACGCTGGCCGACGAATCCCCTGGGTAGGTGCCGCGACGCCGTGGTCGCGCGCGGTGCCGAAGTTCTTGACCACTGACCGGCGCGGGCAACGGAATCCGTCCCGCCGGGAGCTGCCCTGGATTCCATTTTCATCGCCAACATCGGCTTGCCGTTCGGGCGGCGGGCCTCCGGCCAAGGAGCCATCGACATGTCGGACGTAGTCCCCAGCAAGACTGTTAGCCGTAGCTCACACAACACTGCACGCCGCCGGCAGCAGGAACCTGCCAGCCCGGGTCGCTCGAGCCAGCAGCAGCCCGCTCGCCCCCAGGGCTGGGCGGGAAAGACCCCCCGGGAAATCCTCGCCCGCTATCAGCCGGGCAAAGCACCGCCGCTCAAGGTGCTGGAGGTCCTGATCAAACTCTTCAACACCCTGCACACGGCGCTGGAGAAAACCGTCTCGCACAAGACGCGGCAGGAACGCGCGCAGTTTCTGCGGCGTTTCTTCCGCGACCTGAAGCAGAAGGCGGGCTTCAAGACCGTGCCGGACCCGCGCAACCTCGGGCAGAAGCACATCCACGCCATGGTGCAGGTCTGGCAGCAGGCGCATCTGGCGCCGGCGACGATCCAGACCTACTTGAGCTTCCTGCGGGGGCTGGCGATGTGGATGGGCAAGCACGGCTTCGTGCGCAAGCCGGGTCACTACGGTTTGAGCCTGGAGGAGTACCAGCGCCACGAGACCGCCCAGCGGGACAAGAGCTGGACCGCCCAGGGGATCGATGCCGAGGCGGTGATCGCCGACGTGTGCAAGTTCGACCTCCGTGTCGGCGCGTCGCTGCGGCTGATGTCGGCCCTGGGGCTGCGGCGCAAGGAGTCGGTGCAGTTCCGGCCGTTCCTGCACGTCATGCCGTTCTGCGAGACCGGGCTGCCAGAGAACCAGCAGCAGGCGGATCGGTATGCATGGATCAAGGGCAAGGGCGGCCGGGTGCGCTGGATTCCTCTGGACGATCCGCTGCAACTGGCCGCGCTGGAGTTTGCCCAAGGCGTGGTCGACGGACGCGACGCCCACATGGGCGACCCACGTCGGGACTTGAAGCGTAACCTACGGCGGCTGGACTACGTCGTGGAGAAATTTGGCATCACTCTGCGCAAGCGGGGCGCGACAGGTCATGGCCTGCGCCACGAGGTGTTGAATGATGCCTATGAAGTCATCACCGGGGTGCCATCGCCGGTCCGGGGTGGCGGGCCGGTATCACCGGAACTGGATCGGGCGGCGCGGCTGGCAGTGTCGCAACTGGCGGGGCATGCGCGCGCAAGGGCCGCAGGTGCCTACATCGGCACGATCATCAAGCCAGGTGGCCGGCCGGTTGGCTCGCCCGAGCCGAATGGCGACGATGACGACGGGGCGGCCGTGCCGGTGTGAGCGGCGTCCGGACAAGGCGGTGCCGGGCGGGAACGATTGCGCCGCCCGGCATCGCCTTGCGGCGTTCCTCACGCCGTCAGGGCGGGCTCGGCGGGCACCTTGCGCGTGTCGTCCGTTGCCGCTTCGGTCTGCCTGGTCTGGGCGGTGTTGATGCGCAGGCAGGATGGCAACCAGCCCGTGCCGGCCACCGTCTGTTCCGCCCCCGTCACCACGGCATCCTTTTTGAGCGCGGCCAGCGGGCTGGCGGCATTGGCATCAACGGCCTCGGTGACGACCTCGAGGACACGTGCCTTGGAGACGTGGTTGAAGTAGGAAACCCCCGTGGCCGTCCACCACTGGCTCATGTCCAACCCCAAGGCCCGGGCTAACGCCTCGTTGCTTTGCCGCTCGGGTTCGGTGCCATAGATACCGGTGACGGTGACCGCAACGACGAAGGTCAGCAGGTGCAGCACCGTCGCCTGCTCCTGGGCGAGCACCCACGGGAAGATGTCCTCCAGGTTCTCCGGCAGCCGCTCGGCCCAGGCGGTGCGCTCGGCCTGAAGCTTCGCCCAGGCGGCACTGGCCACCATGTCCTCGGCGGCGGATCGCAGTTCGGCTTGGCTGTCGGTCGCGCTGATGGCGAAGACGTTCTCCGAACGGCAATAGTAGAGATCGTTCCCCCGGAAAATCTTTTGCGCCAGATGCGCGGTGATCGCGGCCAGCGCCACATCGGGGCGGTCGAGCAATTCGGCCTGGACGGCGGCGACCCGGTGGGCGGAGAGACAACGCACCAGCTTCTCGGAATGCACCGGGCGGGTCTTGGGCGACGGCAGCGACACCAGCGGTTCGTCGGTGCCGTTTTCGGCGGCTTGGCGGGCGGCCTGGACCATGTCATTGCGATCTTCGGGGCGGATCAGGCCATACTTCACCGCAGCGGTGCCGTTATTGCCGACATGGACGACGCAGCCGGCCTGGGCAATCAGGTCGGCCGGCCACACGCTGAGGGCCTCGTCGAGCGCCTTGCGTTGTTCCTTCAGGCCTTCGGCTTCGCCTTCGAGCTGATAGAAGGTCTCCTCGTCGCCGTCTTCGTCGGCCAGCGTTTCCATCTGCGCGTGCAGCGCCGCGATGCGACCATCCAGGTCCTCCAGGGCGGCTGCTTCCTCGGCATCCGGTTGGCGCTTCGTCTTGCGCAGTTCGCCGTACTTGACGTACTCGTCGAAGGCATAGCGGACTCGGACATCAACCCATTTCCAGCCTTCGGCCGCGATCTGCTTGGCGCGCTTTTGCAGCTTGTCGGTCGCCAGTTTTTCCAGGAGGGCCGCATCGAGCAGGTAGGCCATCTTGTCGTCGTCGCTGAAGAGGTCGCGCCGTAGCGCACCGCCGGCCTTCTCATAGGCCTTGAGGGTGACATACTTGGCGACGGCATCGCGGTCGGACTCGATCTCGCCCTGGGTCAGCAGTTGGCGAAGGTAGTCAGAACGGCGGTTCCATGACGGCAGCGCGGCCCAGGTCTGCTCCTGCTTCTGGTGATCGTCCACCGAGGCCAGCACCATCAGGCAGTCCAGCCCGATCTGGGCTTCGCGAAAAAGGGCCATCAGCTTGGGCGAGACGGTGGCGAGCTTCATGCGGCGCTTGACCACCAACGGGGTGATGCCGAAGGCAGCGGCCACGTCCTCGACCGACTTGCCTTGCCCGATCAGCTTGGCGAAGGCCGCGAACTCGTCGGCGGGATGCATGGGGATGTGGAAGCAGTTCTCCGACAGGCTGGCGATCAGCGCCCGGTCGGCCGGCACGACCAACACGGGCACGGGGTAGTTGTCGGCGAGGTCGCCCTTGCCCACCAGCAGGGTCAGCGCTTCGAGCCGGCGACCACCCGCGCAGACCTCGTAGCGGCCACGTGCGCCCTGCACGACGATGAGGTTCTGCAATACGCCGCATTCCTTGATCGAGGCCGCGAGTTCGGCGATGCTCAACTTCGGAGTGCCACCGGCGCGCGCCTGATAGTCCTGCGAGAGGACCAGCTTGTTGAAGGGGACGAAGGTACGGGGCGACGCTTCGACGATGGCGTCGATTTCGGCTTTGGTGAATTTCATGCGGAGGGCTCCTGAACGGTTGAAGGAGGCATGCCGAGGGGCATGTCCATGAGTCCAGAATCTCACCCCAACCCCGTCATTCAAGCCTCCGGGCGTCGCTGTCAGAAGTGATGCGCGAACACTGACGGCAGAGCCAATGCAAGTCGAATGGCATTCGACTCGATCCATCGGCTCGCCGGTGTCGCGCCTGATCTCGAAACGGTACCGCCAAACCGGCCGTTGCTGCTGGGCGCCCCTGTCGCCAACCACTACGCTGGGGCCCTCTTCCTCTCCCCACACAGGCCTTCATGCATTCCAATTCCCAGCGGCGACATCGGCGCTCGGTCGTCATGCAGCGCATCGCGGGTCTGGAGCGGGCGCTGGAACAGGCGCAGCACCTCCTCCACCAGGACGATCTCACTCCGCTCCTGAACCGCCGCGGATTCCGGCGCGCCTGCGACCGGTGGGCCGGCAACGGCCCGATGGCAATGTCGGCCTGCTGCGCGATGATCGACCTGGATGGCTTCAAGGCCATCAACGACCGCCACGGCCACCCAGTCGGCGACGCCGCGCTGGCTCACTTCGCGACGACGCTGCGCCGGCATCTGCGTCCCGCCGACACCATCGCGCGGCTGGGTGGCGACGAGTTCGCCTTGATCCTCATGGAATGCAGCGGCGACGATGCGTGCCTGCTGCTGGAACGCCTGCAGCAGGCACTCGCCGGATCACCCCTGTCAGTGCCGGGTGGCGCCGTGCCGCTGCGGTTCTCTGCCGGTGTCGCCGAGCTTCATGCTGCTGAATCGCTGGGGCAGGTGTTGGAGCGTGCCGATGCCGCCTTGCTCGATGCGAAGCAGCTGGGCAAGGCGATGGTCCGCCTGAGCATTCCACCGGCGCGCTCTGCGCAGGCGGCCACGGCGACTGCGTGCGACCGTCAGACTGCTTCAGCGTCCGTTCCCATCGCCATCGATGAACGGGAAAGCGACGGGTAGTCGGATCCTCGGCCGCGTCTCACACCAGATGCCGGCATCGTTGGACACCACCCGATTGGACGCGCATCAAACCCCTCACTGCTGGTGGGCCCATGGCCGCTCAACCCATTGCCACCCGCAACCCGCCTGCTCCACCAGGGATTTCGCAGGCGAATGGCCGACCGGTGCGCGCGGCCGTTCGCCGGACGGCACACTGTTAGGGCATCTGGCTTCGGCCAACGCGCGCTCGTTCGAGCGCTCCCGAGTCGCCTCGGGCGTTGCGGTCGTTACCCGCATATTTGTCGTGGCAGCCTTCAATGGCTGCCCCTGGTTCCGCGCACCACGCTGAACTGAGCCCTGCGCCGGCCGACGCTCGTCGGCGGGTTTCCAAGCCCTTGGCGCTCGCCGCCTCGTACCCGATATGCCGGCTTCGCCATGAAGTCCGGCGCAGTCGCGTACGTCTGGCCTTTGCCAACCGGTCGTCCACGACCGTTTTCTTGCCCATCCCACCCGGGGAGCCCGCCTCCCCGATGGGGCGTTGTGTTCCCCGTTTTCCTTGGAGAACACACCGATGGCCCGTCCTACCGCGCCTTCCCTGTGGCTGCCCGGTTTCGACCCGGCGGCCCCGACCCTGCCCCGCCCTGCAGAGCAGGTTTGCCTTTCCGTTTCTTGCGGGCCCGGCGAGCCTGTCGAAGTCATCCACGTCGAGAACCTCAGCGACGTCGAGCAAGAGCAGTCTGTAGTCTCTGTCCGCGCCAACTGGCGGGTGGTGGCCACCGCGCCCGAGGCCGCCCCGCGCATCCTCTGGCCGCAACTGACCCGCGCCGACCAGGAGCACCTGACCGGCCCGACCGCGAAGTTCGAGGCCAACTTGGCAGCGATCACGCTCCTTCGGGAGATCGAAGCCGAAGTCCGGCCGGCCAGTACGGATGATCGCCAGGTTCTTCGGCGCTACACCGGCTGGGGCGGCCTGCCCGCCAGCTTCAATCTCGAAGCCACCGACAGTGCCTGGGGCGAACGTGCCCGTCGCTTGCAGGCGATGCTCAGTGCCGAGGACTTCGAATCGGCGCGCGCCTCCGTCAACAACAGCCACTACACCGAGGTCCCCGTGATCGAGGCGATATGGCAGGCGGTGGAGCGCTTCGGTTTCACCGGCGGACGCATCCTGGAACCTGCCGCCGGCATCGGCCATTTCATCGGCGCCATGCCGCGGAATCTGGCCGAGCGCAGCAGCGTCACTGCCATCGAGATCGACCGGGTTTCCGGCCGCATCCTCAACGCGCTCTACGCGCCCGGCGGCGTGGATGTGCGGATTTCGCCGTTCGAGAAAACCCCGCTGCCCGACCACTGGTTCGACCTCGTGATCGGCAACGTCCCCTTTGGCAAGTACAAGGTCGCCGACGTGAGCAACCGGGCCTATTCCCGCTTCAGCATCCACAATTACTTCTTCGGCCGCGCCCTCGACCTGGTGCGCCCCGGTGGGCTGGTGTGCTTCATTACCAGCAGCCACACGATGGATGGCCAATACGACGCGGTGCGCGAGTACATCGCAAGTCAGGCTCACCTGCTGGGTGCCATCCGGCTCCCCAAGGGCACCTTCGCTGGCATCGCCTCGACCGAAGTGCAGACCGACATCCTGTTTCTGCGCAAGCGGCAGCGGGCCGAGACGGTTGAGGCCAAATGGTTGAAACTGGGCACGGTGCCCGATAGTCTCCGGCACCCTCAGTGCTACGAGCGCTACCTGCCGATCAACGCCTGGTACGCCGAGCACCCGCAGTTCTGCATTGGCCGCATCCGCCGCGAGAGCAATGGCTACGAGGAAGTACCGGTCGCCGTGTTCGAGGGCGACCTGGAGGCGGCCCTGGCCGAGCGCATCGCTTTGCTGCCTGCCGGTGCTTACCGGCCGGTGGCGCACAAGGCAGCCCCGCTGCGAGTGGTGGTCCCGGCCGATGCCGGTGCCCGTCCTGGCAGCTACCATCTCCACCAGGGGCGGGTGCATCGGGTCGAGGGCAGCGAGATGGTCGACGTCCATGACCAGCTCAATGCCACGCAGCGGGCCCGCGTCACCGGCCTGTGTGCCATCCGCGACCACGCCCGGGCCCTGCTCGATGCGCAGTTGGCGGATGCGGGCGACGGTCGGCTGGGTCACCTGCGAGCCATGCTCAATGGGACCTACGAGCGCTTTGTATCGCGCTATGGCTGCCTGTCCACGCGCGCCAATGCGCTGGCGTTCCGGCGCGACCCGGACTATCCGCTGTTGCTGTCGCTGGAACATTACGACGAAGAGGCCGACACGGCCCGCAAGGCTGCGCTGTTCTCCCGGCGCACGCTGATCCGTGTCGTCGAACCGAGCACGGCGGCCGAGCCGGCCGAAGCCCTGGCTGCGTCCATCCAATGGCGTGGCCGGGTCGATCCGGCTTACATGGCCGAAATTCTTGGGGCACCCGAAGCTGCGGTGCTGGAGGCCTTGGCCGGAGCGGGGCAGGTGTTCCTCGACCCGGCCGACGGGGAATGGAAGACCACCGACGACTACCTGTCGGGCAACGTGAAAGCGAAGATCAAGCAGGCGGTGCTGTCCGGGAGTACCTACCAGCGCAACATCGACGCGCTGGAACAGGTGCAACCAGAAGACCTGCCCCCGGCGGCCATCGAGCCGCGCCTGGGGGCGGTGTGGATTCCGGCCCTTGATGTCGAGGCGTTCATCCAGCAGGTCCTGGAACTCAAGGACTGCCAGGTGGGCTACTCGGCCGAAGCCGGCGCCTGGTCGGTGAAGTACGGCGAGTGGGAAGCGCGGCAGAACGTGAAGGTGACCCAGGAATTCGGCACCTCGCGCATGAACGCGATCGAACTCGTGCAGTGCGCGCTCAATGTGCAGGTGCCGACCGTGCGCGACCGCGATCCGCTGACCGACAAGTACTTCGTCAATCCCGACGAGACGCTGGCGGCGCGGGAGAAGCTGGGCCTGATCAAGGAGCGGTTCGCCGGCTGGGCCTTCGAAGATACCGAACGCCGCGAGAAGCTGTGCAGGATCTACAACGACCTGTTCAACGCCACGAGGCCCAGGCGCTTCGATGGCTCGCACCTGAAGCTGCCGGGATTCTCCCGCTGCTTCGTGCTGCATCCGCACCAGCTGGATTCGGTGTGGCGCATCGTGCAGTCCGGCAACACTGGGCTGTTCCATGTGGTCGGCGCGGGCAAGACGGCGGTATGCGTCATCGCCAGCATGGAGTTGCGCCGGCTGGGTTTCGTCAATAAGCCCTGCCATGTGGTCCCCAACCACATGCTGGCCCAGTACACGGCAGAATTCGTCCGACTCTATCCGAACGCATCGGTGCTGATGGCGGGCAAGGAGGACCTGGCAGGCGACCGCCGGCGCGAGCTGGTGTCGCGCATCGCCACGGGCGATTGGGACGCGGTAGTCATCACGCACTCGAGCTTCGAGCGCATCAGGATGTCGCCGCGATTCAGCGAGCGATTCATCAAGGAGATCATCCATGAAATAGAGATGGCGGTACGCGCCGAGAAGAGCAACGACCGGTCCAACCGGATCGTCAAGCAACTCGAGGCGATGAAGAAGAACTGGACGGTGCGGCTGGAAAAACTATCGGCCGACCAGAAGAAGGACGACCTGCTCAGTTGGGAGTTGCTGGGTATCGACGCCCTGTTCGTGGACGAGGCCCACCTGCACAAGAACCTCTACCGGTTCACCAAGATGACGCGGGTGGCCGGTCTGCCGCTGACCAGTTCGGAGCGCGCCTTCGATCTGTTCCTGAAGACGCGCTACACGATGCAGCTCCACGGGCATGCGCAGCGTGGGGTGGTATTCGCCACGGCGACGCCGGTGGCCAACACCATGGCCGAGATCCACACCATGATGCGCTACCTGCAGCCCAACCGGCTGGCGGAGCTCGGGCTGCAGCAGTTCGATGCCTGGGCCGCCACCTTCGGCGAAAGCGTCACGGCGCTGGAGATCGCGCCGGACGGCAGCGGCTATCGGATGCACACGCGCTTCGCGCGGTTCATCAACGTGCCAGAGCTGATGGCGGTGTTCGGCGAAGTAGCCGATATCCGCACGGCGGAGATGCTGGACCTGCCGGTGCCGAAGCTGCGCGGCGGCAAGCCGCGCATCGTCGCCTGCCCGGCCAGTCCGTCGCTGAAAGCCTTCGTGCAGACGCTGGTCCAGCGGGCGGAAGCCGTCCGCAACGGCGACGTCAAGCCGAACGAAGACAACATGCTGGCGATCACCACCGACGGCCGCAAGGCCGCGTTGGATTTCCGGCTGGTGGCGCCGCTAGCGCGCTTCGACGAGCACGGCAAGGTGGCCGCCTGTGTGCGGGAGGTCCATACCATCTGGCAACGCACGGCGGACTTCCGCGGCGCCCAGTTGGTGTTCTGTGACTTGTCGTCCCCCAAGGGCGGCAAGAGCTTCAGCGTCTATGACGATCTGCGGGAGCGGCTGATCGGTGCGGGCATCCCCGAGAAGGAGATTGCCTTCGTCCATGCTGCCGAGACCGATGTCCAGAAGGCGACGCTGTTCAAGGCGGTGCGCGAGGGCCGGGTCCGGGTGCTGCTGGGCTCCACCGCCAAGATGGGGGTGGGCACCAATGTGCAGACACGTCTCACGGCCCTGCATCACCTCGATGCGCCCTGGCGTCCCTGCGACGTCGAGCAGCGCGAGGGGCGCATCCTGCGCCAGGGCAATGAGTGCGAGGAAGTGGAAATCTTCCGATATGTCACGGAAGGCAGTTTTGACAGTTACATGTGGCAGACGCTGGAGACCAAGGCGCGCTTCATCGCCCAGGTGATGAAGGGCGACCAGGGCATCCGGTCGCTGGAGGATGTGGAATTGGCGGCGCTGTCCTATGCCGAGGTGAAAGCCTTGGCGTCGGGCAATCCGCTGGTGATCGAGAAGGCCGGCGTGGACGCGGAGGTGGCCAAGCTCTCGACGCTGTTCTCGGTGTGGCGCAACCAGCGCTATGCCAACGAAAGCGAAGTGGGCCGGCTGCCGATGATGATCGAGGCGCTGGAGAAGAAGGTCGCGCTGTACGCACAGGACGCGGCCCGGATCGAGCCGCAGACTATGCAGGGCATCGCCGTGGAACTGGCGGGGCGCCGGATCGTCGGCCCCGATGGGGTCGGCGAGGCTCTGCGCGGGTTGGTGAGGACGGCCAAGGAAGAGGTACGCACGGCCAGCCGGATGATCGAACGGATCGTCGGCCGCTTCGGCGGCTTCGACCTCGGTATCCTCGCGGCCCGCGGCGACGAGACCCCCAGCCTGTACCTGGCGGGACATTGCCTGTACAACGCCGAGCCCTATCAAACGGGTCCGGCCCTGGTGGCCGCCTTGCTGGCAGCGCTGGATTCGGTGGGCAAGCATCACGCCGATGCCGGGATCCAGTTGGAAACTCGCCGCAAGCGGCTGGAAGACCTCCGGCTGGAGTTGGCCCGCTCATTCGAGCACGAAGGCCGGCTGACCAACCTGCTGGTCCGGCAACGCGAGTTGCTCAAGCAGCTCGACCTGGACAAGGACGAAGCCGGTAGCGCGAAGGTCGACGCCGACGAGGCACGGCAAGCCGCTTGAGTTGATTTCACCCCCATGGCCGAAAGGCTGTGGGGGTTTTCTTTGACGGAGCTGACGCTCATGGGATATTCCGGCCAAGGCCGCCACTCAAACTGTATGCAGTCCCATTGCTCCAATCTGCGTGGGAATCCTCCCGGGAAGATCGACGGCAATGGCATACTACGTCATATGCCTCCGCCGATGATCGATCTCACCAACCCATCGCATGTCATCGCCGAAATTTTTGACGACGACAAGTGGATTAAGGATGAATTCGCCAAGCACTTGTCTGCTGAACTATTGAAATTCAGCGAGACGCTGGCGGACTCATTCAAACGCTTCCCGAAGCTCGACAAGATGTCTGCCGACGGCGATGAGCAGGCCGCGTTCGTCGCAGGCTTCATTTTCGGCGTCTTCGACGATCTTGTCGTGTCGTCTAAGCTCCTTGTGAGCGGGAAGATGGTCGCATCTGGCAACTTGATGCGGCAAGCCATCGAGGGCATCGCAGTCGCGATTCTTTGCTCGTCCCGCCGACCCGTGTTTGTTAGTAAGGGGAAAGGGAAAGGCAAAGCAACTATGAAGGTCGACTATTGGCGTAAGGTGAAAGCCCAGGACCCGATAGCCTATGCCCACCAATCAATCTGCCAGCTTGCGCTCAATTGCGATCTACTTGGCGTGAGCCGAACCGCCGTCGATAGGTTACGAGCAGCCCGCCGCAAATATCATCTGTTCAGCCACCCCAGCCTGTTGGGAATGGCGTCGCGCATGAGCATGGGCGAGCCAGGCCCAATCTATATCGGAGGAAATTTTGATGAAGCGAAGCTCCCAGCCTACCGCACAGAAATCTCCGAGCGCGTTGGCCTGTGCGGTGTTCTTCCCACGCTGATTGACGGATTGATTTTCAGGCTTGAGGCCAATGACCAATAAGCCTGCGACAGTTCCATTAACCTGGGATCGAACGTTCCTTGAAGTTGATGTCTCAGATCGAGTGGCGCCTTTGCGCAAATTAACCATCACACGCCTACGCAATCACTGCCGATTTTCCAGTTTGACCAATCACGGGGCGCATGGGCCACCTCTCAGTTGCACGGTGCACTAGGCGTCGATATAGCAGGGAATAGCAGAGCTAAACTTACGGTATGTGCAATCACTGCTGTCCGGTTAAATCGTGAATAGATTCAATTGGTTGTTGTGCGCGCCCTCTGGAAGAATGTACTCGCTGGGTGAAAAGGCTTGCTGCAAGGGCATTTTCTCGAAAAGGGTGAGCGACAAAATCTGTAGCAAAGTGTAGAGCGAGGCGTCGAGCTTGAGGCGTTTTTTGACGATGGCGACGAGAACATAGACCGAAATGGCGATCCAGATTTGCGACCTGACGGCATTGTCTGAATTGCCGTAGAACTTTTTGATCCGCAGATGCTGCTTGATCCACTTGAAGAACAGTTCCACTTGCCAGCGGCGCTTGTAGAGCGCGCAGATGTTGGCTGCTGGAATGGTGAAGTTGTTGGTGAGGAACACCAGCGTCTTGTCAGTCTCGGGATCTTTGAATCGGATGCGCCGGAGATGTTCTGGGTAGTCCTGGCGACTGGTCGTGCCGGTAAGTGCAATGGTCTGATCGCAGATGATGCCGGTGCTGCGATCTACCGCCGCCGAATGGACTCGCCGCAATCGGGTGTTCGACTTGGTACGGGTAACGAAGAAGGCTTGCGCCTGATGCATCAGATAAAGCCGGGCGAAGTCCAAGTAGCCCCGATCCATGACGTAGATTGCCCCAACCTCCAGCACCAGAATGTCGAGCACATTGACATCGCCCAGCTTGCCGTCGGAGATGTGGATGAAGCTGGGAATGTTGCCGCGAAGATCGAGCAGCGTGTGCATCTTCACCGCCGACTTGGTGGTGCGAAACAACGCCCAAGGAAACAGCGACAGGCACAGATCGATGGTCGTCGAGTCCAGCGCGTACGTCGTGTTCTCCAACTCGATGCCAAAGCTGTCGCCCGCATAGAGCTTGCGCGCTTGCTCGATCAGGCGCTGGGCAAACTCGGCGTAGATACGCCAATCCCGTGTCTCGTTGGCATCGGCCAGCGTAGATCGCTTGATCTCCTGCCGGAATCCCATGGGGTAGAGCTTGCCAGCCTGCGCCGACAGGCAGACTTCGATGTCGCGCAAGCTCTCGCGGTAGGTCAGTTGCGCGAAGGCCATGATTCGGAACTGTTCCGCGCACGTCAGCGTGCGAACTCCCTTGTCGCCTTCGTAACGCGCAACGTACCGCGCGAAGGTCGTCCATGGCAGAAAGTCCATGAGTTGTGCGAACAGCGTCTTGCCGATATTCATGGCGGCCTCCGGGCAAAACCCCGGAAGATTGCCAGAATCGGTAATCGCCGTTCAAATCGACACCACCCTTCATCGCTCGGAAACCCGCATCAGTCTTGGGCTTCAGGGTTTCGACCCTTCATTTAACCGGACAGCAGTGATGTGCAATCGGTATGTCTCTCCGGACGAAGCGGCCATCGAGCGTTATTGGCACATTGGCCGGAACAACAACCCATGGCGAGGGCAAACAGAGATTTTCCCGCGCGTGTCCGGCCCATTCATTCGCGCCGTCCCAGGATCTGCCGAACACGAACGTGAACTCGTCGTCGGGCAATGGGGTTTGATTCCATGGTTCGCCAAGACCGCGAAGCTGAGTTATTCGACCAACAATGCCCGGTTCGAGGAGATCGCAAGCAAAGCATCCTTCAAGCACCCGTGGCTGCACGGCAAGCGCTGCATCATCCCAGCCTGGTCCTTCGATGAGCCCTGTTGGGAGACCGGGCGCAACGTTTGGTGGCGTTTCAGTCGAGCCGACGGGGTGCCTTGGGGATTGGCTGGCCTATGGAACGCGTGGGGCGACAAGGGTACCGGTGAAGTCTTCGAGACTTATACGATGTTCACGGTGAACGCCGATCATCACCCGCTGATGTCGCGCATGCACAAGCCGGACCCGAAGCTGCCACAAGATCAGCAGGACAAGCGTAGCGTCATGCCGATCGAACTGGCCGATGTTGACACTTGGCTGTACGGATCAACCGACGAAGCTTCAAGGTTGGCGCGCGTACCGCCCGTTGATGTGTTCGATGCCGCGCCGGAGAATACCAACCCTCTCTGACATTTCCAGCATATCCCGATGAAGAACGCCCAGAACTCCCGGCGCTTGCGGGTGGCAATCCAGGTCCCTCGCTTGAGCCCCGGATAAGCTCAGCGCGATACTACAAGCGCTTTCTGTGGACATCGTGTCTGCACAGCCTTCATCGGCGACCCCGGTTGCCCTGAAGTCCAGCCCTGCTGGCGTCGCAGTCGTTACCTGCCTTTTGGGTCCCCGGCTTCGGTCGGGTCCGGCCATGCCTTTGGCCGAGTGTCCGGTTCAGCCGCCTGGCTGAACGCTGTGTCCTGCCGCGCGACCTTCGGGTCGATCGGCATCGAGCGAGGGCCCCGTTCGCAAGAACCGTGGGCCTTCATCCTGCACGTGTCGCCTGGCACGTCGCCGAGCCGCTCTGCCGTCCACGGCGGAGCATCCCGAACGGGGAACCCCAAGTTCCCCGCCAGGGATGGGTGTTCCCTTTCATTCCTGAAGGAGAACACCATGTTCGCAATTCCTGCAACGAGAGAGTCGCGCCCGGTCGCAGTGCTGCTGGGTGGTTCCGGGTATGCCCGACCGTCCCTGCGCATGGCGACTGTGCCGGCGTTGTTGAAACCGAGGCCTACCGTCCCCGGACGGTCTGGCTGCGCTTCCGAGTACCGTGCCGCAGGAGCCTGATCATGCCGATCAGCCTCTACCGCCGGCGCATTGCCGCCACTGTGATCCAACTGGCCAAGGACGATCCGTCCCTGGTCAAGGAGGTGATCGCCCGCTTGCGAGAGTCGGGCGAGATCGAAGCCGACGATCTGGTCTACCTGGACCGGATCGCCGACCGCTGGATGAAGATTGCCGAGGACAACGGCAGGCACGCCGCATCAACGTATCCGCGTCAAGCGCGCGGGTAGCGGGATGCCCCTGGCCTTCGCCATTGCCGCAGCGATCTTTTCCAGCAGATCGGGACGTTCATCGTTCAGCGTATCGGCCCATCGGGCCAATGCCTGGTCGATGTCGTCCTGTGTTCGCGCCCCGTCGAAGTCGAGACCGAGTTTTCGGAAGTCCTCGATTTCGTCGGGCGTGAACCGTAGTGCATTGCCTGCACGCAGCATGGTGTGGACACCTCTTGACCTGTGAGCGTTCAGCTTAGCAGCGCCGCAGATCCGTGCAACCCCGGGGAGTCCACCGCATCCCCGACCAGGGACAGGTGTTCCCTCTATCTGTCTTTGGAGAAAACATCATGTCCCTTGAGAAACCCCGCCCTCGCCCCCGGCGCTCCGGTATCGAGTCCGAGGAAGAGCGTGCCTGGGTCGGCTTCTATCGGCGCGTCGGCCGTGATCCGGCCATCGCAACGGAAGTCATGGCCCAGCTCGAGTCCGATCCCGAAATGAAGCGTACCCATCTGGCGCTGTACCTGTGCTGCAAGGAATCGCTGCGTCAGCACAAGGCCCGCCAGACACGCAACAAGCGGATCGGTCAGTTCGTCCGCTGGCTCTGCCACGGCCTGTTCGTCAGGCCGCTGCACAGTTTGCAGAAGGGGCTGCGTCACGGCAGCGACATCGCCGTCGAATGCTTGCCCGAAGTAGTCAAGGAACCGGCCGTGGCCCAGGTGCGCCGCCTGTCTCGGGAAACCGAGTTCAATACGGCACACACGGCCTTCGAGCAACAGGCGGCCCAGCCTACGGGCGAGCCGTTACCAGCATCCACTGAAGCCCAGGCCTCGCCCAGCGCAAAAACAACGCGCTCGGCCGCCTGACCCGAGAAGCGCCGGGCCATCACCGGCCCGGCCCGTGATGCGGCGGCACCGGCCGTCGCATCCGGTTCGCCGAACGCCCACCCGCTGCTCACCCAGCGGCGCGTGCGGTGCTCGCACCGATCCCCGCACAACCCATCGAGTGCCCGTGAACGCCGGCAAGGCGACTTCACGGGGCACCCACACCTGCCCGCCTCGCCATCTGCGCGCGTCGGGCCAAACCCCGCCCGCCGTTCTGCCCGTGGCATGCCGGCCCATTTTTTTCAGCAATGAAAGGAATCCATCGATGATCACCATCACCGCCATCCTGAACGCCATCGAAGCGCACGCTGAGCGCGCCATCGTCCCAGAGCTTCGCCTCATCAAGAAGGAGGTTGAGAAACTGCGCCCGTCCCTCTACCCGGATGACCAGGAGCACGCCGACGCCCTGCTGCTGAAGCTGGACCGCCTGCTGTCCGACCAGGTCGTCGTCGCCACCGAAGCCGGCGTCTTGGCGCAAGGATTTCCGGCAGTGGCGCAGGCAGCCTGAATCGCGGCGACACCACCGGCGATTCGCCCGCCGGCTCGCCAGACATCCAACAACCCCGTGGGGCTCAGCCCGACGGGGTGGGGTTCCACGATATTTCGAGAGGAACCCGATATGAACAAGGTGAGTATCAATGCGGCGCAACAGCGCTACGTGATCGAATGCGGCGAGGGCTATACCTGCCTCGGCTTCGCCAATGCCCGGGACCACGCCAACCAGATCGCCAGCAAGCTGAGCCGTGCCAACCTGGCATTCACGGACGAGGACTACGCGACCCTCGCCGGCTACGATAAGTACCTGAAAGCCATCCAGGCCTGGAGCCAGTCGCCCCTGACGCGCACGACCTACTTCGATCCCGGCACGGATGCCAAGGCCGCCAGAGTCCTGGAATCCTGCCGCACGCACGAACGGAAGGTCCGCCTGATCCTCGGTGATACCAGCACCGGGGAACCCTGGCTGGAGGAACACGATGTCATCGGCCGGATCGGCCGCTCGACGGGGAGTTTGAAGGTCCCCTTGCTGATCGAGCCCGGCGAGCATGGCGGCTGCGCCATCCTGTGCGCTTGCCTCCTTGCCATCGTGGATTGGGAATCCGGCGACTTCCTGTATCGCCATGCCGCCTACCGCGAAGCCGACTTGAGCATCAAACCTTCGGGCGACGCAGACCGGTCCTGGAATGTTCTGCGGCGCGAAGAAGTCGTCGCCAGTTTCCGGGACATCGGCAAGGCCGGCGCCTACCTCGCCTTCATGCGCGGCGCGACGATCGAGCCGCGTGTCTTCCGGTGACTTCGAGGGCAGTACCCGATGGAGCAACGCCTCCCCGGCAGAAACGCTGGGGAGGCGGTCGCCCGCAGAAAACCAACAGCGCTACGCCGCCAGGCGGCACTGGGCGTATTCGCGGTCGATGAGCCAGTGCAGGAACTGGGTGTCCTTGGAGACGCCCCAGTAGTGCGCCTTGCATCGGGCGATGTAGGCGTCCAGGTCGTCGAGCGTGCGGATGTCCACCGGCTCGATGTCGGTGATCTTCCGAAAGCGCTCGACCTCCCGGCGAGTGAGTCGAATTTGCGAGCCGAGGCGGATCATCGTCGTTCTACGTGAAGGGTTGAGCCTTCATCTTGATCAAATTTTTCAGGCTTGTCGCGGGTTTTACGGCGGTCCCGCAAAAAATTTATGCAGTGCCAATAGGCTGACATCCCGGTCACACTGGAGTGCAAGTAGGCCCTTTGGACCAAGCTGGCGGCACCTTTGCGCCGCAGGAACCGATCGGCACGCCCTCATCACCAACGCCATTCGCAAGCCCGTCGGATTCCGGCCGCTTGAACGTTGCGTCCTCTGCATCCCCTTGAATCCACCCTACTGATGCCGGAAACTGACTGGGCATACCTGCATTCCATCGTGGAATGTAGTCCGGCCCCGAGCCGGCGTCGCAGTCGATACCTGCCTCACTCATCGTGCCGACCCAGGTCCGCACATTCATCCCAAGCGGGGACCTCGTCCCCTTGGGGATCGGCGTTTCCGCTTTTCTGGTTTTCTAGAGGAGAACGCCATGAATCTATCTGCCTTGTCCCGCGCCGATCTGGTCCGCGAATTACTCTCGCCCCTGGTTTGCGCGTCGAGTATCAACCCTTTGCACGTCAGCGATGCCGTGGCGCAAATGGGCATGCTCGGCACCACCGATACCGTTCTCGCCCATCGCCTGGGCATTGCCCGCGAACTGCTGCTACGCGACCTGCGTGCGCAGATGCGCAGCAGCCCGCTGATGATTTCGCCGCAAGTTCTGCGCGATTGGCTGCGGCTGTATTGCGCTGGGCTCGAGCATGAGGTGTTCCTGGCGCTCTACCTGGACGCCCAGCATCGCCTGATCGAAGTCGAGGAGTTGTTCCGGGGGACATTGACCCAGACCTCCGTCTATCCTCGGGAACTGGTCAAGGGGGCGCTCGCCCGTAACGCCGCCGCGCTGGCCGTTGCGCACAACCATCCCTCGGGGGAAGCCGAGCCCTCGCGGGCCGATGAGCTGCTGACACAGAGCCTGAAGCAGGCGCTGAGCCTGGTGGATGTGCGGGTGATCGACCATTTCGTCGTCGCCGGCGACACGGTGGTGTCGTTTGCTGAACGCGGGCTGGTGTGACGCCATGCGCCGCCGGCCAATCGCATCGCGTCCGATGCTCAAAAGCATGCCCACCTCATCGGGTCGGGCTGCCTTTTCTGTCGCATGAGGAGATCATCATGTCGACGATAGTCCCGCCTCATTGTCCTGTTTGCGCAGGCGACGGCGTGCCGTTGGGTACGCTGGGCCGCCTGCGCTGGTTCCGTTGTCGCGACTGCGGCATGAACTTCAGTCGTCAGACTGGCACGCGCCCCAAGACCAAGTCGACGTTTCATCAAGATGAAGGAGAACCGCATGGAAACACCCGCTGTGGCAAGCTTGCAAGCGCATGCCGAACCCCTGGCCGCGCTGTCGATCTCGCATCTGAGTCCAAGCACCCGCCTGAAACTGGCCGATGACGAGTTGTCGGTTAATGCCTATCCGACCGACTGCGGCGGCATCCTCTACGTCGGCATGCCGTGCCACCGGATCCCGACCGAAGCCGACCTGGCCGCGATTTTCGAGGTCGCTCAGTTAGCCGGCGTCGTCTGGCTGAACTTCGACAGCGAGGCAGCCGTGATCGACGGCCTGCCGATCTTCGAGATGCCGGACCCCGCATCATGAGCCGGCACCACATCCGGCTCATGCACCAAGGCCAGCCGGTCTTGGTAGTGGCCGGCTACGACCGGCCCCTGCGCGAACTTTTCCTGCAGGTGTTTCTCTGCCAGGAGAGCGGGCCGGCCGGCGATGATGACATCGTCTACGACAGCCTTCATGAACCGGCCCTGGACTGGACCGTCATTGGTACGCTGACCGATAAACTCACTGCGCTCGGCATCTGCGTGCCCGAGAAGTTGATCGAGGCGGTGTATCTGGACCAGCGCTTCACTACAGGCAACGTCGTGGTTTGGCACCATGCCGACCAAGCACTTGAAGTACTGCCCACCAACCGAGCATAACTTATCTACGGCAGGGCGTTGCGCCACGCGGCCAACGCTCCTTGCCCTTTCTCTGGGGCTTCCGGAGGTATCAGCGCTATACAAAGATCTCTGGGAATAAAAGAACAACCAGTTTCATATCTGAGGTATCCGGCGTGTAGGCAGGATCGTTGATCTGCATCTGCGCCTTGTAATGCTTCACCTTGAGCGCCCACTTCCCCGATTTATCCTCGGCTCGCAACTGGTCGGCGCGGTCGTAGGCAGCCAGTGCCCGGCGGAAATAATGCAGGTAGCGCCTGTGCGCCGGTTCGACACGGTGTGCGACCTCGATAAAGGTCTTGAAGCGCCAACCGATCACGCGCCCATGTTTTGCGGAGTACAGCGCATTCAACAATGTGCGGGGTACATGGTTGGGGTATTGAGGAAGTTCAACCCTTTCAGCCGCCAATGCCCGCCGTAGCTCAGCCCAGCCACGATAGTCCGGCGTGTCGCTCGTTTCGTAGTCGAGCCACCAAGTCTCGAACTTCTCCCGTACCTCGGCAAGACGTTGTCGTTCTCGTTCACGGACCTGCTCTTGCAGAGCGTCCCGTGCTCCGTCGAAATCGAAGTAGTAGGCACGCTGGCTCTCCCGCTCCAAGGTCAAGTCGTCAAACCCAACCACCCGGCGTTGCAGGTCTGCATTTCCCATCAATGTCGGCTCGGCCCAGATGCAATCCAGCATGAACCGTCCCTGCTGCACGGAAGCATCGCGAGTTGCCTGCGTCACTACAAAGGCATTACGGTTGTTATTAAAAAACACGTCGTCCTGAGTCAACCGCCGCGCCCCGCCGTCGAAGTGGGCAAAGATCCAGATCAACAAACCACCTTCCTGCAAGTAGAACTCGCGGCGCTCGGCAATCACATTCACATACGTGGTGGACAACTGAATCTCGAAAACCACTGGAATGCCCCGATAGATTGCACGCACATCAGGCTTTCGCCACTCTGCCGTCAGTGTGCCAGACCATCGTTTTTCGGTGGCCACGTCCGTGAACCGGGGGTCAGCCGCCAAACACTGTGCGACCCACTCTTTCATCTGCAGGTGCCGGGCGCTTTCCTTGACGCCGTTGTAACGCCTTGCATCAATCTCCTCCTGCGATAGCTCACCCCGCGTGCGCGCCAAGCAACGCCCATCTTCCAGCGTATGCCGGAAGAAGAAACGCCGCTCTTCGGCGCGCGACACTAGGTAGACAGGCACCCCACACAATGAGCAGGCATAGTGGGGCGTGCCTCGCTTGATGTCGGTGCGGAGCGCCATCCGCAATTGGATCGCCTTTTCGTAATCGGTGCCGATGACTTCGCCATGATCGAGATGATCCCCCGAGGCGATCTCCATTACCTCGGCAACCTCGGGATTCTCGACAGCAAAAGCACCACGTTCGTCCAGTACGGTAGGTCCCACGACTAGCCCTCTCAACAATAGGCCTTGGCTGCAGATCGGCGCACCTGTACCTCGGCAGGAACCAGCATGTCATGGTTTCTTCGCGGTCGCAGGCGACGGGGACGCAACCTGTCCAGGGTCTCGCTATCGGCAACCAGCAGGTCGTAGAAGTCCTCAGCGCGCACGTTCGCCGTATCGTCAGCCCGAACGCGGAGCAACGGAATCGCAGCCAATGCGAACAATTCGTCCTTCAATTGGTCGCGTTCGCGGACATCATCGTCATCATGCAGAGCTGAGTCCAGCTCGAAACAAGCCACGGGATCTTCGTCCTCGGTGCATAACAGAACATCGACTTGTGCCGCCCACGAATAGCGCCGGTGTCGATCTGAAAGACGAAGGACGAAGCCATCGACATCCATGAAATTACGTAGCGGCACGTTGGGGTAGGCGCGCAGGCTGGGGAAGAATTGCCGCACCGCCTGTAAAAATTCGCGTTCCTGGGAGCTGGCGCAAACGCTCTTACGGAAGGTCATAAGATCGCTCAAATGCACTGGCCCGAGAGTAAATGCGCTGGCCATCACGATGCGGCGCATGGGCACCACATCACCCTGGCTGGTCGCGGCAGCTGCTGCTGGCCTTGCAGAACGTCGGCCCTGTACTGATCCCTCCGGCGCCTCGCGATAGGTCAACAACTTCGTGGGGAGCGGGGCATCCGGTCCCTCGACCTCGCGCCATGCGGCATCAAGCAGTGCATTGATGCCTTCAAGCAGGTCGTTGTCGACTACCAGCAGCCTACCGCAACGAACAAGACGCCAAAGGCGGACCGTGTCGCCTGCAACCAAAGCCCCCCTTGTGAGTTTCTCGTGGAGCACCGTCGGAAAGATCTGCTGCGTAATCTTGGTCAGCTGGCTGCTAAGGACGTCGGCACCCGGCACCATCGTTTCGTAGGCAGCGAGGAAGCCGCCGATGTCGCGCTCTTCCAGGAATATCCGCAGGTTCTCGATGGTGCCATTCATTGCGCACCACCTTCCGCGAAGTCGACATCCAGAAACAGGCTATGTCCGAAGGCGTAAGACCACATGTTGGGCAGTTTCTCGACCACGCCTTCGGTTGGAAACAAATGCGGCATGACTCCCGCGTACATTACGAGCCCTTCAGATTCGAGCTTTAGTCGGAGTTCTTCGCCATCGCCGGCATAGACCAGATACGGCAGCGGATCGTTCGGATCGGTCAGCTGCCCTGCAGCCGTCAGCGCCTGCATACGGATCGACGTACCGAACTCGTCAATCGCGTCGCGGACGGTCTGCTTAACTTCATCGGACACGCCACGCACGATCCGGTACCGCACGATGTCAATGCGGGGCAACAAGGTCCGCAGCAGGGAATCGTCATCGGCTCGGGCCAGCTCTGCACGGCTCGGCAGTGCGAAGAAGAGATTCGGGTCCTTCGGCTTGAGCCGTTCGATGATGGTCATCGCGAAACCAACGGGCAGCTCGGGGACCATTGCCTGCTGCACCTCGACCTCCTGGCAAAAGCCCTCCCAGGTCAGACCCGCGTCGTTCAATGCCAATAGCAGTTTGTGCAAATCAACACGGTAGATATCCGACGGGCCACTCAAGTACTGTAAGCGCTTGGTCACCTCATGATGCTTGAAGTTTTGCGAAAGTACCCGCTGTACAAGCTTGTAGCGACGCAGCAGCTTCTCCGAATCGGTCTCGCTCAGCATCGTGATCACCAGCCCGGGGACAAAGTCCTTGGGATGGATTGTCGATAACTGCCATACATAGCGGCCCCCACCGATCCGCCAGGCCCCGTCATCCAAAGTAATTCCCTCGGACTTGTGGTCCTTCATCGCCAGATGGAGCTGTGCCCAGCATGTCAGCTCGTCGCCACGGGCAATCTCGTAGCCCGACCCCGGCATGAGCTCATCGTCCTCGCGCAGCAAGACCAATTCCGAATTGCCGGCATCCGTTGGTCGCACCGGCTGCGGTATCGACGGCAAACGGTCCAATGCTTCCCGACTGTTGCGATTGCATAACTGCAGCACGGCAACACCGTCCAGAACTGCCTGTCCGGACTCTTCCAAGTGACGGCGCAGAGTTTCGAATGCCGCTGGGGCTTCCTGCAACCAATGTTCGGCATCCCCGACGGGATTGACCATAAGCAGCGGCAGCTCGTCCATGCTTCCTGCCGGCCCACCCTCCTTGGGTGTAGGAATGCTGACCATGACATAGCCGGGGCCGAAACGCACCTCAAAGACCTTGCCACCTTTTCCCCGAAGCCATGCATCGCACCATGCACACAGACGTGGTGCAAGTTGGCGCCAGTCTTCGAACAACTCTTCCGCGGCATCGGCCATCGGCGTCAGCTTGAGGGTCGTCTTCGGCTGCGCGCGATTTGCCGCGTGCCAATCGGCGTGCCCAAGCAGGCGCGCCGCCGCATCGAGCGAATTGACGTGCTTGAGGGCGATGCCGTGCTCTAGCAGGGATTTACGCAGGCGTTTCGCGAGATGCTTGGGATCCTCGTCAGCGGTTGGCATCAGGTGCCGAACCACATCGAGTGCTGCTTCCGAAGTAAAGCGAGGTGTTTTCAGGTGGACGAAAGTCCAGAGTGAGACGGCCTGAAACTGTTCAGAGGGGGGATTGGCATCCACAGATGCCACAACGGTCGCTGTCATTGATGAGCTCCATATCGGAAAGCACTTCAGGACGGCACGCGTTGTCCGGCTTTCCAGGAGTTCACCTAGCCGGGAGGTTACTTGCGGGTATTCAACTGGCTTTGCCGTGCCGGAAAGACTCCGGTGCGTGCACTGACGGGCGCCAACTTGCCCACGATTCGGCTTGAACCGTGAGTACATGATAGGACAATGAAACAAATTCCGTCAACGCCCGAGCCGTGAGTCGGCAATCCAGCTCTCACAACGGGGCCAAACGATAGTGACGGTGGCCGGACATGCCCGGCCACCGCTATGCCAGTAGCGTTTTAAGCCGTTCCAAGCCCGCTTTGATGTCATCGCCAAGGCGTAAGGCCTCCGGGCCGCCTTCGGTTCCTTGCTGGGCCGCCCAGCTGCAAAACTCCGACATTAAAGAAGCCTTCTCGGCGGTGATTTTCGAGTGGCGGAGGCCATCCTCAATAAGAGGGATTAAGCCGGCCGCCGCACGCAGCCTGTTCAACGCAGGCGTGGATTCGGGGATTTTCGACATGCAGACATTTTAGCGGCGGGGCGCCAGAGAAGCCATGGCAATCCTACAAGCGGCCCTGAAGATCCATATCAATCACCGCATCCGCCATGGCGGTCAGTTCCGGCGTCTGGGACACGAAGAACTCCCGCTGATACCCCCCCAGCCGCAGCACCTCGCGCTTCATCGCCATGAACATGCGCTTGCGCTCGGGGTCCAACGGTCCATCGGCCTCGTCCGAGAACAGTGCACCGTAGCGTCGCCCCGTGTGCTGGGCGAGGTACAGCGCAACCGCCCGGATCAGGCACTCGTTGATCCACACCCGTTCGCCGCCGCTCATCAGACCGACACTCTTGCTCTCGCCCGACTCGCCATCGTGCACCAGGATGTCGAAGCCTTCCTTCTGCTCGCCCTTGCCGGTCTCCACCAGGGTTTGGATGGATACCGTAAAGCGCGGACCGTAGCAGGCCAGCAAGAGGTCGTTGGCCAGTCCCGATAAGGTCGGACCCGCGTCATCGATGGTCAGCGCGATCAGGCCGTCGTTGCCCATGCACTTGGCGAACAGATTCCAGTTGCCCAACTCGGTTTCGACCTTGGCGATGCGGTTGGCCACCTGCGCTTGACGACCGGCCAGGGCCGTTGCCTGCTGCACCACGGCCCCCAGGGTTTCGGCGTCCCGCACCGCAGCCAGGTGGGCCTGCTCGGCGGCAGCGACCGACTGCGCCGCCTGTTCCATCGCGGTCTGAGCATCGATCAGGCGCTGCTCGTCGCAAGGTTCCGGCAAGGCCGCCAGCGCCTGATTGAGCCGATCCAGGGTGGCTCGGTAGTGCTTGGCCTGCTGGCCGTGCTGGGCGCCGATGGCCTGCCGTGCCACATTGATCTGTTGACGCTCGGCCGCCTCCTCGGGCGTCTCCACCGGCGGCTGACCGGCAACGGCGTCTGGTCCCAGCGCGGCCTGCAGTTCCGTCAATTCCTGCTCGATCCCGGCCAGTGTGGTCCGCGCCCGCGCCATTTCACCGGCCTGGGCCGCTAGCCGCGCAAACCGCGACGCCCGTTCCCGGGCAAACTCGGCCCGATGCTCGGCCCAGGCCAAGGCCTGCGGCGCACCCGCGAGTTCCGCCTGCCGGCCGCGCAAAGCGTCCAGTTCCTGCTGTGCCGCCGCCTTCTCGCGCCCCAGCCGCTGGATCGTCCCCTGCGCGCTGGGAATCAGGGCCTTGGCGTCCCGCGCGTCGCCCAGGAGTTGGCATTGCCCCTGCAGATCAGTGCCGGCACACGGCACCTCCCCGGTCAGGCCGAAGCGTCGCGCCAATTCCTCGGCCTTGAGCGCCGCCTGGCCGGCCTCGCGCTCGACCCCGGAGAGTTTCTGCTGGACCATCCGCTCCGAGGCTTGGCACTGCGTCAGACGTTGGACTTGTTGGCGCCAAGATCCGATCTGTGCCGAGCGCAGCGACAAGACCCGCTCGGCCAAGGGCAGATGGAGCTCAGCACGCTGCACGGCCTGGGCACCAGCCAGCACCGTGAGGCATTCCCGGCGCTGGTTCTGCAAACCCTGCCCGCGGTTGCGCTCCTGGGTGACGCGCTGGGCGATGCGTTGCGTCAGCCGTTCCAGCCGCTGCGACTCGCCCTGGTCCTGGGCCTTCAAGGCGTCGATGGCCTGCGTTCCGGCCTGGATCACGGCGTGGCATTCGCCCTGAAGTTGCTCCCGGCGCGCTTCCACCCCGCGCGACTGCTCGCGCTCCGCCATCAATTGCGCGTGCCGGGTTCGGACCGACTCCTGCGCTGCCTGGGTCGCTTGGCGACCCGCAAGGCGCTGCGCGACGCGGGCCTGGGCGCCGTCGAGCCGGCGCCGTTCACCCTCGATACGCTGCGCTTCCGCATCCAGTCCAGCCTGTTCCTGCCGGATGGCCGCCAGGCCGGCCTTGAGCAGGCGCGCCGTCTCGCCCGCCTGCTGGCCCAGCGCCCGGATTTCTTCCTGTCCCAGCAAGTCAGCCAGCAACGTCTTGATCTCGGCATTGCGGTAGGCGCTCAACTGCCGCTTGCCCTGCGCCGAGAACACCGACGTGAAAAAGGTGTCGGCACTGCCGCAGAGTGCTTCGACGCAACGGGTATAGGTGTCCACCTTGCCGTCTGACACGGTGCCGTCGTCCAGCACCACGGGCTTCCATGCGCCATCGTCGGCAAGCATGAGCAGAAAGGCTTCGGTCTTGCGCCTGCCGTTCACGCGGATCACGACCTGCGAGCGATAGCTACGGCCCTCGTGGGCCCAGATCAGATCTTTCTCGTTCTCTGGCAGGCAAACATGGTCGTAGTAGGAGAAACCGCCCGGACCGGCCATCGCAGCACGCGATGGCATCGTCAGGTACGGGTGCATGTTGTCCATCACGGTGGTCTTGCCGCGCCCGTTGGCGCCAGCGATGGCGACCAGTTCGGCGCCATCGGCCAGTCGTTCGAAATCGAGTTTCAGGACATCGCGTCCCAGGCCATCGCGAATGCCACGAAAGCCCTTGAGAGTGAGTGAAAGAGGTTGCATGGCGATACTCCAGCCGGATGACCAGTTCAGTCTCCCGCACGAAAGAGGCTCTGCAAGACCGTCCCCGAGGGACAGGCCCGGGAAGGTCAAAACGACAGTGTGGGTTCAAGATCGGCCATGGGTGGCGACCGGGAGACAGCGGTGTCGACGCCTCCCTCGCCATCGCGGACTTCCAGCCCAAGCAGCACAAGTTCGGCGATGGCTTCCGGTTCCTGGCTTGCCAGCGCCTGGAGGCACGCGAGCAAGGGTTCCGCCCGCGCCTCGGTCACCTGCGCCCAGACACGAACCTTGTCCGCCAGATTCCCCAATTGCGAGATCCCTGCCGCCCGCGTGCGCACCACGGGCAGGATGCGCCCTTCCAGCTTGGTTTCCGCCGCCCCCTCCAGCAGCCGCTCAATCGCCGCGCGGTCGACCTGGTGGCGGTCTTCTTCGGCGACGGTCCAGCGCACGCGCACGAACGCGCCAGCGATGTCCTGCTGCGTGACAGCCGCGCGCAGGGCGTCGAGGTCGGGTTTGCCCTCGAAAACGATATCGACAGTTCGGCACGCGGGCGTGGGCTCCAGCGTGAAGCGCGCCTGGTCGGCGTCGATTTCCCAGAACAGAAACCCCTTGCCCCCTTCCTCGCCGTAATGAAAGCGACCGATCGAGCCGGGATAGGCGATACACTGCCGCCCTGCGATGCTTTCCTGCTCCCATGCCTGATGCCGGTGGATGTGCCCGAGCATGAAGGCCTGGGCCTCGGCACCGAACAGGGCACCGGTCGTGAACTCGTGATCGAAACCGGCCATCGGCACGCCGTGCTCGCTCACGCAGCCGAACACCGTGCCGTGCGACACGCCGATGGTCGGCACGCCCTGCCGACGTGCCGCGCGGTGGATCGGCGCGTAGCCGCGCAGCAGCAGGGCCAGGTGCTCGCCCACGGCTTGCGCGGCTTCCGCCGCACCGACTGTTGCGGCCACCACCGCCTTGTTCACCGTGGGGATGCAGGTAATCAGGGCACGAGCACCGGCCGGCAAACTATCGAAACACCAACTGGTCGAAGCGAGCCATTCGTCCTGGGCCGTGAGCGCGACCTGCGCGATACTGCTGGCCACATGCACCGGATGCCGTCCGCCCAGCAGCCGGAAGATCGCCAGGGTGCCCGGTGGCTCATGCGAGAATGTCCCTTGCAGCATCAACACCGGGCAGTGGTCAGCCAGTCGCCGCACCTGCGCGACAAGCCGTTCGGCGGCCGGTGCATGCAAGTCCAGGCCATGGTCGGTGGCATCGCCCGAGAGAACCGCCGCCTCCGCACCCAACGCGATGGCCCGGTCGATGGCAGCGCCGAAGCAACGGTCGGCTTCCGCCAGTTTCTTGGTACCGTAGTGCAGATCGGAGAAATGCGCGATGCGGATCATGCCGTCCTCCCGCGCGAGGCCAGTTGTATCTCGCTCGCTATCTTGTCGAGGTAGCCTTGCGGATCGTTGCCGTAGCGCTCAAGCTCATTCCAGGCCTGGGCGCGGCCGCTCGGGTTGATCTTCCAGCCCCGTCCCCAGCGCCGGTCGGCGTAGGCCTGATACTGTTCCGGCACGATCCCGTAGGCCTGCACGCGGGCCATCAATTGCTCGAAGCTGGGACGGCCGTCGCGCAACGGCGGCTCCTCGGCGGACGTTGCATCGGCCACCGCCGTCGAGTGCGCGTCGACGGCTTCCGGCGGCAGCGATTCGGCACTGGCTGCTGCCAGACTGCCCTGAAGCACCTGCGTCGCCAGTTGCGCCTGCACCAGGGTCGTCTCGGTGTCTTCGTTGTCTCGCAGCAAGGCCGTCACATCCACCGGCGCCTCCAGGTCGATGATCCACTGCGGCACGCGCACTGCCCTGCCCTGCTCGTCGATGTGGGCCACCTCCATCAGTCTTTTCGTGAGGTAGAAAGGCGTGCGTTGCCGGTCGAGGAAACCCGAGATGCGCCCGCCACGCAGGAAGCCCACGGTCTCGAACTTCTGGATCGCGGCGTTCATCGCATAGAAGCTGTTGGTATGCAGTTCGAATGCGCTGATCGAACGTATGCCGGGGATGAAGAACAGGAAGCGCCCGGTCAGGTTGCACTGGCGCTGCTGGTACTCGCGACAGGCCTCCGGTTCACAGAGACCTCCGTTGTCCTCGCGGATCATGGTCTTGCGACCGCCGAAGAGGCGGATCGTGCGCCGGCCCGTCTCGTCGACTGGCACCCGGGCATGGCACATGCAGTGCCGCACCCGACCATCGGCCGAATATTGCGACCAGTAATGCTTCTCGTGCGTGCCCCAGGCCGCCAACTCGTGGGGCATCACGGTCTGCCAGTAGTCGGAGGGGAACACCACCGGGAAGCGGTACAAACGCCGTCCTTCGCCTCGATCCTCGCCATAGGCGTCCAGAATCTCCCGGGCGATCTCGGGATTGGGAAAGTCCTGGGCCCGCACGGTGAACCACTGCACGTTGCGCGGCACCAGCGGCGCCTTGAGGTTGGGCAGGGCTTCGGCGATGGCACGCTCGATCTGCTCGAACGACTGGCCCGCGGCCACGCCTTGGTCGTAGATGGCCTTGGCTTTGGGCTCGCCGGCGGCCTTCTTCGTGAGCACTTTGATGCCGGCGCGGATCTTGCCGCCGGTGGGAATGCGGGCGGGGCCTTGCCCCAGCAGGGTCGGCGCGGCAATAGCGCCGCTGCCCTGCACGGCAATAACGGGTTGGGCATTGGGATGGGCCATGAGGGCGCTCCTCCATGAACGTCGGGATATTCCGACAATTCATGCTCTCGCGAATTTTCCGCACTTCAACCCCGCGCCGGACGGCTGGCGTTTACGTACCCCATGCCAGTTTGATGGCATTAAGCAACCGAACCCATATCTGCAAGTTGGCTACACGTTGGGGCAGCGCACACCTTCCTGCAATTTCTCCCTTCAATCCTTCGGAACAGCGTCCAATCTGAAGGCCGCACAGGTACCAGCCTTTCCGACGACGACAAGCAAAGACTTTGCTCGGCTCATGCCGACATAACGCAGCTCCAGATTCCGGGAAAGATCAATGGTATCCAGGCCCCACAAGATCACGATCGGCGATTCGAGGCCCTTGAAGCGCTGGATCGTGTCAATCAGTACGGTATTGTTGCGCCGGACACCCTCCTCAAGCCAAGTCGCGGGTCGAGGAAGGGGTAACCGTCGAAGTGCCGCGTAGTACTCCGCCTTGTGCAAAGCATCGGCAATCAATACGGTAATGTCTCCAGGAGCAACCCCCTGTCTCGCAACAAGATCAACGATCCGGGCGTTGACTTTGGCCGCCTGACTATCTCGACTTGGCGATTCGTCAAACTGAACGTCATCGCCCTGAATGTCGGGAGGGCTCACCGCAGTAGGTGAACTTGCCACTGTTGACGACAAGAAGGCCCCGGTCGCTGATGTCGAAAACAACCGCCTCCGCTTTTGCGTCATCCGCGTTCTGGATGAGCTCGAGGGCCATGACATCGTAGCCCTGGAGTCCAGCCAAGTGACTCCTGATGTTTCCGAGAAGGTTCGCTGTGTACGAGCCGCTTCTGCGGGGTTGGGTTTGTTGATCCATTCTTGTTCCGAGCCTTATCCCTGACCGAGCCGTTTCAAATCAAGCGCTTTGTCCAAGGCGCAAATCCGCCGCCTTCTCACCTTGGATGGTTTCCTAAATCGTCGTGCCGTGCGGACCGGTGGCGTCGTAGCGCAGCGTTTCGGCAATCTGAACTGTCATGCTGATCCCCTGATTCTTGTTTTAGTCCATGGCCCAAAGCTGGTCGTTGTCCTGCGTCGCGGCCCAGAAGTCGTCAAATAGCGCCAACTTAGCTTCGCTCACCATCGGATACGTCTTCGGCCCGAACCGGTCCCTGCCAAGCGAAACCTTTGCATCTACCGGAACCTCCATTCCGACAAATGTCGTGTATCTGCAGAAGAAGCGCCCGGGAGATGTTCAGGGCGATATCTTCATGGCGCGAGCTGACTACGTCGGCCGCCGTGCCAATGGCGACCCGCTCAAGGAAAACGACCTCCCGTTCATTTTAGAAAAATTCCGTGAATGGCAAACAGGAACGCTTGAACTCCCGGAGGAGGATAGCGAGTGAGCGAGCTTTATATAGGGAAACATCTCGATCCCAATGGGATGCCTGGAGAGCTGTACCGCCACAAGCTGAGTGACCTGATCACTCACACCTTTATTTGTGGCGGCTCAGGCTCCGGTAAAACGGTAATGGGCAAAGCCATCATTGAGGAAGCTGCACTCAAGGGGGTTCCCTCGATTATCGTGGATCTCAAGGGCGATTTGTCTTCCTTGGCCCTTGCTTTCGGTGAACTGGCAGCCCCGGCCGTTGCGCCATGGATCGAGGTAGAAGACAAGTCTACGCTTGGCAGAGCCGCATTGGCTGAAGCCAACACCTTCCGGAAACGGCTATGGGATTGGGGACTTGCCGAAACCAACGTGCGGGAGTTTTTCAATCAGGTAGCCGTTGAGATTTTCACTCCTCGCAGTGAGCTCGGCCGCAGGGTATCCATTCCGCTCATTTCTTCCCCGCCGCCGGACATCAATAAGCTGTTTGACGAGGACCCGGATACGGCTTCGGTCATGGTGACCAGCATGGCGGAAGCACTGGTGCGTCGGGTGATTCCCTCGGGACAGCGGGACAGGGAAACAGACTTTGTCACAGCGCTCATTGAGCACGCTTGGCGTACGGGTGTTGATCTGACTGGCGAGGCGGGTCTCGGGCAATTGGTCTCCATGATTCTGGAACCGCCCTTTGCCACCATTGGTGTGCTGGGGATCGATGACCATATTCCCGAGAACCGGCGTCAAAAGCTTGCACAGGCGGTGAACGGCCAACTCGTCGGCGCGGCAGCCAACTGGGTTCGTGGCGAAGAGATGAGCATCGACAAGCTGGTGGGAGCCAACCGTGTCGACGGCAAGACCCAGATCAGCGTTATTAGCCTCGCTCACATCACCGACTTTGAGGATCAGAGCTTTGTTGTTGCGCAAATCGCCTTCGCGATCAACGCCTGGATGCGCAAACAGGGTAGCGCCCCCGGTGGAAACAGACCACGCCTGTTGTTCTTCCTGGATGAGATCGGCGGTGGTGGCGGAAAGACCGCTTTCTATCCCACTTACCCTTATACATCCTCCTGCAAACCCGCGCTGAATATTCTGGTCAAGCAAGGACGCGCCTTTGGTGTCGGCTGCATCCTGGCTACTCAAAATCCAGGTGATATTGACTATAAGGGCCTCTCAAATTGCGCGACCTGGATTGTCGGTAAGCTGCAAACAAACAGAGATCGCGAAAAGATTCGCGAAGGATTGACCGATGCGGAGTTTTCACCGTCCGACCTAGCCAAGAAGCTTGCGCGCCCCAAGACGGGCGAGTTCATGCTCCTGAATAAGGAAGGGAATGTCTATTTCATCAAGGAACGCTGGCTCCTGACCTATCATTGCACGCTGAGCCCAGAGCAACTTCGCCGCTATAAGGCCAAGGGGTTGGCTCCCTATGAAGGCTCACTGAATACGGACATCGCGTTCAAGGATTTTGAGGAGACCACCAAGTCCGACGAGCAGGAAGAGATTCAATCGCTTTGGAATGATGCCAAAGACGCTATCGGTCAAGCCTGCAACCTGCTCGAAATAATTCTCGATCACGACATCGGTTCCGAAAAAGCACGACTTTGGATATCCATCCTTCGTGACCCGGACGGATTCAACCGCCGCCTTCAGGAAGCCCAAAGGCAACTTACGGAGTATGCCGAAGCGGCTTCCCTCCCCAGGGGCAACAAAGGTCAAGAGCCCAGCGGCTTGATGACACTGCTCTCTGAAAAGAAGATTGTGAGCCAAGGCCCATCGATCAACGACACTCGAACAATGCCGAGTCATGCTTCAATACCGCCATCTGGCGATAGCGTGTTTGTGGAGGATGACGGTAGCGTCATCTACAAGGGACGCAAATTCCCACTTTATCGAAGGTATGCAGGAAAATCGGTGACCTTCCTTGAAGAGAGCGGAGAGTTGAAATTTGTGATTGAAGGAAAGGTTTTGTCAAAGACCTTCGGTTTGGCATAAAGCGGGGGCTGATTAATGACGTTGCACTTGTGGAAGTGCGGCAGCGGGTTGCTTCTTTATCCTTGCCTTGGACACACGGTAGATGAGACGGTCTTCATCCAGGGGCACAGCATACGGTTTGCCACCGTGGATCTGGCAGCATCTCCGGCCGAGATCCGATCGCAGTTGCTGCGCTTGTGCGGGCCTACGCTTCAATAGCGCGAATCAAGACGGCAGCGCCAGCTCTACATCTCGTCTGAAGGGCGGCATCGGTTCCTCTGTCCTCCAGACCCAAGCGCCCTGCGCACCGATTTCCGCAATTGCCCTTTCTTTGGAAAGCCGCTCCTTCGTATCCATGAAAGCGCTCACCACGTGTAGCGGCACCGGCGCCGTCCCGGCATCCAGCAGCAGGACATTCGGAAAGGCCGCCGCGCTCCGAGCGTCATAGCGCAGCGGTTTGACGAAGCGGCGGTGCTGGGCGACTAGGGCGTCGATCAGGGGCAATTCATGCACGCCCTCAATGGGAATCCAGTGCTCGCTGGTCAACATCAAACTCGCCGCATCGATCTCGTAGGTGTATTCACGGCGGGCGCGGATCAACGCGGCCAGGATGACCCGGACCGGGTGGCCGGTATCGGCATCGCGCGCCTCAAACAGTGGCGCGAACACCCGCTCGATCCGCTCCCAACTCCGGCTGGCGATCAGCAGCGGCGCGTCCGGCATGTGCCGGATCCAGACCCGGCGGCCCTGGCTTGTGGCCTCGCTCGTCTTGAATTCGCCGATCACGACGGCCAGCGGCGTCTGCCCGTCCTTGGGACGTAGCACGGCCAGCTTCTCGCGCCGGCGCTGTGCCGCCTCGGCCTTGGCGCTCTCGCTGAACGGTTCGGGCACATACAGGCGCTCGGCCAGCGGGATGCCCTTGACCATGATCTCCTCGGCCGCCTCCAGCAGGTACTTGCGCAGCACGCCCTGGTTGCGTTTGCCCGCCATCGCCGGGCTCCAGCGGTTGAAGCCCGCGCGCTCGAACAGGAAGTGCATCAAGGCGCGCAACGTCATCTGCCTCCTCGGCACGCCGATTTCTGCCACCTCCTGGGGTTCGCCGCGCGGCACGGCGCGCCCGATTACCCGCATCCAGGGGAAATCCACACGCAATTCGAACCGCCCCGGTTCCGACTCCAGCACCGCTTCGCCGACCAGTTCGCCCAGTCCGGACTGCTGGACCTCCGGCTCGTAGGAAGGGCAGCTCGGATGGTGGGTGCTGCCGCTGTCCGGCATGCGCTTGACCACGAACTGGCGATGCCGCGCCACGTACATCTCCACGCCGCCAGGCACGCACAGGCAGCGCGGCCGCTCGGGTGTCTCGTAGACGTGGGCGAGCGCATCCTGCAGTTGCGAATCATCCGCGCCGATCACGCGGCCCTTGATGGCGAAGCGTTGGGAGTCCATGGCGAGCTCAAATCAATTCGTCGAGCAGTTCTGCCAGGGTCGGCTTGGGCCGCGGCAGCAACTCCCGCACCGCGCTCCGCTCGCCGATACCCAAGATCGCGCCCACCTGATCCTCGTCGGCCCCGCGCTCATACATCCGCGATATCACGGTGAGGCGCGCCGACTGGGCGCTCAGCCCCTTGAGTTCGGCGTAGCGGAACAGTTTCCGGTAGATCTCCAGCAACGCCCGGCAAACGTAGCGGTTCTGCCCCGGCTCGCCATTGTTGGGTGTGATCTTGTAGGGCTCACCGCTCGGGGAAAGAAACAGTCGACTACCTGGGTCCAAGCCACGGTAGACGTCCGGCCCACCCAGGCCATGCCCGCCGGCGAGACGCTCGCGGAAATAGGCGGCCAGTGCATCGTCGAGCCGGTTGCTGCTGAAGTAGAGTGGCCGGGGCTTGCCGTTGATCGCTGCGTCGGCGCGCAACTCCGATTCCCTGCACACGCTGCCGTCGGCATACAGATAGTCGCGCACCTCGATCCGGGCGATCTCCAGCGGCCGCAGGCCCGTGGCGAACAGCATGTAGTACAGGGCCAGGTCGTGCCAGGTGCGACTGGTGCGCCCCTTGATGCGCACCGCGCCTTGAGCCACCTCCGGCGCCGATAGCACCCGCGCCGGACGGACGCCGGCCGGCGGCTGGGGCTCGAAGCCCTCCAGCGCGACCAGGATGGCGTCCCGATGCAGGCGCAGCCGCCGCACGAAAGCCGCGCCTTCCTCCTTGAGACCATCCACGCCCACCACCTGGGTGAGTTGGACGGCGACGGACTTGATGCGCCGCTCGACCGCCGTGCGCGAGACGCCGAAGCGCACGGCCACCGCCTCGTAGGTCTCACCGCCAATTACAGCACGTAGCATCTCGACCGATTGCAATGCGTTCTCGTGGTGCTTGTCGACCTCCTGGTTGTCTTGCATGGCTTGCTTCTCCCATCATCTGTCGATCGTCATCAGCCCGAATCTTCGTGCGCCGACGCCCCCTTCGCCATGCGAAAACGCCGGGAAAGGCGCGGGATTTCGTCATCAGGCCGAGCGCGCCGCCGTCGCGAAAGAACTTGACGGCCGGACCGATGAGCGCACGCGCGACGCACGTGGCGGGTCGGCGCCGACTCGGTCGATACGCGAACGACGACGCAGTTCCGAGCCGAACCGATCCCCGCTCATTCCCTTGCCCGTCACCCGGGCTGGCCTTGCTGCGCGATCCAGCGGCGGATGTCTTCCGCGCGCCAGACGGTCACCCGCTCCGAAAGCTTGACCGGCTCGGGAAAGGTGCGCGCCTGGATGCGCCGCCAGAGCGTCGATTTGGAGATGGGCACGAAGGCCAGCACCTGGGGCTGGCGCAGGAAGCCGGTCTCGGGCAGCGTCAGGGTCGAAACCGGGGTGGCAGGCGTAGTCAAAAAAGTACTGGAAGCCGCCACCTTCGCGGCGGTACTGGTACGGATGTTGGGCATGATCGGGCCTCGTCACGGCGGGTGCCGATAAAGGACATGACCTGCTCTGTTGCGGCCGCGCTAGGTCAGGATGGCGCGGGCCGATAGGGAACGCAGAACTCGACGACATGCCGCCGGCGCCCCGGTCGCGCGGCATGGAAGGATGAGCAAGAAAGTGATTCCCACCGCATGACGGCCAATGGCGTCCGGGTCGGGAAAGATCAGCCGATCCGCACCTGCACCGCGCAGCACGCGCGACAGCGGATCGTCGGGCAACAGGCAGGTATCGACTGCGACGCCGCCACGAGAGCGGTGAGGGTGCCCACGGCGTCAGGTCAGCCTGACGTGGAACCTGTCGATACGATATTGAGGCACGTGGGCCGATGCAAGACATTCCAGGACGTGCCTGCCTCAATAGACCGCGTCCGCCAGCGATTGGAGATGGCACGGATGCCGAAAACATTCCAGCACGCCGTGATCAAGGTCGCGGTCCAGAAGTCGGATCGCTGACGAAGCCGATCCGGCTCGAACCCGCGATGGCAGCTAGGGCCATGATTTGTGCCCGCGTCCCATCAGGCGCCTTGCTGTCCGCCTGCCAGTCATCGCCCGGGAAGAGGTTTTCACGCACAACATTTCGCGGCCGTGCGGCCCATGCTCCCCCCTGTGGGTGGAAATATTGGCTATTTCGAGCGGTTGCCCAAGTACTCACAACAGTTCCGCACGACGGTCATAACGAATGCCCGATCGTCAGTCCCCAGTTCGGAAATCCATGCGCCGAAGGTTGCAGCTTCGCTGGCCTCTTCGGGCCCTTCATTCGATAACAGGTCGCCGGCGGAACAGCGCAGCGCCACCGCAAGCCTGTCCAGCGTCGGCAGGGACGGCAAATGCGCCCCGCGCTCGATGCGCGAAATGGTTTCGGCGTCAACGCCGACCCGCTCCGCAACCATTTCCTGTGTCCATCCCAGCTGTTTACGCCGCTCCGATAGGTTGCCCCCAAGTCGCTTCGCCAGACGGGCGGAGTCTTTCTTCTTTACCGCCATCGTGTTGTCCTTTCAATCAACAAGAATGACGGTCACTGGACTATCGAAACAGGGTGACTTATGTAGTTATTGCTATCTACAGACTTGTTGAGTTCTGGCGAATCAACATGACGAAAGGGTCATATTCTGGCGTCCGCAGCCAATGGCGGTCGGCTGGCTTACAGTGAGCCCGGGCAGATGGATCAGATTGGTGTTATCACGCTCTGGATGGTGGCAACGCAAATCGGTCACGCCTTCGCCGATCAGATGTATGGGTGCGTCGACTGGAAAACGTCAAACGGCTTCGGAAATGCCAATGCGATTGCCATGAGCGCGAACGCCGCCATGCAGGTTCAGCGGCCCCGATAACAGAATCGCTGACCGTGCGGATTCCACCCCAAACCAGCCAGCCAAAACAACTGAAACCCGCCCCAAGCAACGATTCGAACCTTGCCAGTGTTGCCAATGGCGTTCCGCCACCATCGAATAGAGCTTTCGGCGATTGCTGACAGTCCGCAGTGACTCGCAAAGGTTTGTCACGGCGGACGCGCGCTGAATGCTCGCGATGCAGCGGGAGCGGTCACTGGCGGGGCTTAACCGGAGAGGTTCTGAGCGGCGGCTTACTGAGTCCACCTGCCGTCCAGCAGGTAGAATTTGATTCAGGTGGCGGTCGGCACCCGGCCACTACCAGTCGGTCGGTGTTACGTTTCAATTTCTGCAGGTAGGGCTCCCGGTGATCGAGGTGAGTGACCGGTTTTCGGCAAGCAAATTGACGACCTCACTGCCGCAATCCGGCCACAACCGGACACTGCAGCAACTGGTCAGTAACGACTGCTTTTGACCGTCAAGCGACGTATCTAGGCAATCCACGCAACGGCCTTGCCCGATTCTTTCGTGATTTGTCCTTGGGAGCACTTTGTCGGCAAGAGGCTTACCAGAAAATTGATCATGTCGCGTCTAGGACGATGCGACGTTAGCAACAGCCAATCCAATGTTCGTGGAGTGCTCGGCCAGATACCCAGCTTTCTGGAGCCCCAGCACGACCGCGTAGCTTTCCCGATAGACGGATAACGACGCAATCGATAGAATGTTCCTGAGTCATTGGGGAGTAGCCGCTCTTCAATCTGAAGAGGCTTGCGTCAACATACTTGGTCATTCGACCATGGCGTAAGCGGTTTCTGCTTGGCAAGACCTTTGACCATACTGCCTTCCGAATGGCCGGGGAGGTGGTGTGGTCATTCGTCGAATTCCGGCCAAGGAAACCAACATGGAAGCCTTTCTCATCTCCACCGGCATCGTGGCCCTTGCCGAAATCGGTGACAAAACCCAACTCCTAGCGTTCATTCTTGCGGCGAAATTCCGCAAGCCTGTGCCTATCGTTCTCGGCATTTTGGTCGCTACACTGGCCAACCATGGTTTCGCGGGTGCAGTGGGCTCCTGGATAACTACGCTGATGGGACCGGAGATACTGCGCTGGGTGCTTGGCGTTTCATTTATTGCGATGGCCGGCTGGACCCTGATCCCTGACAAGTTCGACGAAGAGGATGCCAAGCTGGCTCGCTTTGGCGTCTTCACGACCACGCTGATTGCCTTCTTCCTCGCCGAAATGGGCGACAAGACGCAGGTTGCCACTATTGCCCTAGCAGCCCAATATCAGAGCCTGGTCGCGGTGGTCGCTGGTACAACCCTCGGCATGATGGTGGCGAATGTGCCGGCAGTCATCATGGGCGACAAAATTGCCGACAAAATGCCGGTCAAGCTGGTGCATCGCATTGCCGCTGCCATCTTCGCCATCCTTGGAGTCGCCACCCTTCTGGGGGCCGGTGAGTCCTTTGGATTCTAAGTTGAATTGAGAGCACAGTCATGAACGCCCAGCATCCATTCATTTCACCCGGCATCGCATCGGCACTGGGTGCTGCACTGCTCTTTGGGGCGGGAACGCCGTTGGCAAAACTGTTGCTGCAAGACGTGAGCCCATGGCTATTGGCTGGACTTTTTTATCTGGGCTCCGGGGCTGGACTTTCGCTTTATAGGCTTGTCAGCAGGGCAGAACCTGTCAGGCTGCCTGGCGCTGAAACGGGATGGTTTGCCGGAGCCATCCTGGCCGGTGGGGTGGTTGGCCCGGTCCTGTTGATGTATGGCCTCTCGGGAATGCCGGCTTCGGGAACTGCATTACTCTTGAACGCCGAAGGTGTGTTGACCGCGCTGCTCGCCTGGCTCGTCTTCAAGGAGAATTTCGACTATCGCATCGCCTTGGGCATGTTTGCCATTGCTGCTGGCGCAGTAGTCCTCAGTTGGCCAGGAGAGATGCAATTTGCCGGCGCATTGCCGGCGCTTGCAGTGCTGGGGGCATGTCTGGCATGGGCCGTCGATAACAACCTGACCCGGAAAGTCTCGCTGGCTGATGCAACCTGGATTGCTGCCGTCAAGGGATTGGTCGCAGGAACTGTGAACCTGGCAATTGCGTTCGCGCTGGGTGATCAGTTACCGAGTTTACCGATGCTGGCTGCCGCCTTGTTGGTTGGTCTGCTGGCGTACGGCATCAGCCTGGTCTTGTTCGTCGTTGGGCTGCGCCATCTGGGGACCGCCCGTGCCGGTGCCTATTTTTCTGTCGCCCCCTTCTGTGGCGCGTTTATCGCGCTGGCCATGGGCGAACCCTTGACGACCAGACTTATCGTGGCCGGTTCGTTAATGGCCATTGGAATTTGGCTGCACCTGACTGAGCAACATGAGCATGAGCATACCCATGAAGCCATGGAGCACAGCCATGAACACCTCCATGATGAGCATCATCAGCACGGCCATGATTACCCGGTGGCGCCAGGGGGGAAGCATTCACACATCCATCGGCACCAGCCCATTTCCCATACCCATGCGCACTTTCCTGATGTGCACCACGTAAGTCATCCTCACTAATTTTGTAGATTGGATAGGGCTGCTTTGGTGCAGAAAGCAGTCATGGTTTTGCGCGCTGCTGACTGACAGCAATGGGCTGCGCAGCACTCAGTGACGACCGGCCGCTTTCAGGTAGCGGAACCTCAGCGGCTGCTTTCAGGCGATGAATCCGAATAGAGGACGGTCCCTTCGGTGTAGAGTAGAGATGTGACGCGGTAGCATTAGGCTTGGTATGTCTGTTGTCCGCCCCTTTCGTCTGGCGGTGCCCAAGTAACTCTGCCGTAACCCCGTTTTCACATCCCCCTCATCGAACCGGACA
>WBZS01000355.1_pt1 | contig 64380 bp, 36 predicted proteins | sample 5204201 | NCBI WGS metagenome assembly WBZS01 (sample SAMN12344357, study PRJNA552823) | activated sludge metagenome | biome: Activated sludge suspended growth; feature: Nitrification reactor; material: Wastewater; isolation source: activated sludge from nitrification reactor of wastewater...
AGTGTAGTACCTGTTTCCATCACAGCTTCCCAATATGCAGCGGAAGGCGGATCAGCGACCGATAATTGTGTCGGACCGGTCAGCATTTCCTACACGGACGCTACAACCCTGGCAACTTGCCCGGCCGTTGTCGTCATCAACCGTACATTTACAGTAACAGATGCCTGCGGCAATACAGCTTCAACCACGCAGGTAATAAATATTCAGGATACGCAGGCACCGGTAGTCACAACACTTCCGGCGGCTTTGGATGCCACGTTGCAATGCGATAATCTGGCCGGAATTGCAAGTGCCCTGACACTGTCTCCTTCTGCAACTGACGCCTGTACAATTACAAAAAATCTGATCAGCGACGTTACCACACCGGGTGCTTGTCCACAAGCATATACCAGAGTAAGGACGTGGAATTTTACAGACGCTTGTAATACCAGTGCAAGTTATGTACAGACCATTACAGTGATAGACAATACACCACCGGTGATCACATGTAAAACAAATACTACCAGAAATGCAAACGCGAATGTGTGTACATACACTGCCATTGCGGACGAGTTTGATATCACAGCAGTGGATAACTGCAGCGCCACGGTGTCCTATTCCTGGGTTCTCACAGGAGCAACGACAGGTTCAGGGGCAACTACCCTGGCTGGTGTACTGTTTAATCAGGGGGTAACTACCGTCACCTGGACGGCGACAGACCCTTGTTCCAACGGGGCGAACTGCGCTTTTACCGTCACAGTAAACGACACACAGGCACCGACACTGGCATCGATACCTGCAACAGGCGCGGCCATTGCGGGCTACACATGCGGTCAGATGCTGACGTTCAACACAGACCCAAATGCGTGCAGTGCTGCCAAAACAATAGTTAAACCGTTGTGGGCAGACAATTGTGGCATACTGAGTTCGACAGCTACGGCAAATAATGGCGTAATTTTGTCTGACTTCGGTGCGTTTGTGAGTGCAAACTTCCCGGTCGGAATCACGACAGTCACGTTTATTGGAACGGATAATGCGTTGAATACCACCACATGTACTTTAATGATCGAAGTAAAAGACATGACAGCACCGATCATCGTAAACTGCCCGTCAAACATCAGTGTGATGGCACCGGTCAATGCATGTAGTGCTATTGTGGTCTGGTCTCCGCCGCCTACGGCATTTGACAATTGCTCGGGAGTTACCCTGGTGCAGACATCATCACCGACAGTAGGTCTGGGTATTGGATCTCAGTTCCCGATCGGCGTAACCACCATTCTGTATACTGCTACTGATGCTTCCGGCAACACGGCAACGTGCACCTTTACCGTGACAGTAACAGGTACCTGTGCCAATCAGACGGAATTTACCACCACCTTTATCATCGACGCTGCCAATTTTAATATAAATCAAAGCAGAGATGGTATATTTACGGTAGATAACATCAGCGCTAATCCGAATAACACACCGGTTTCAATCCTCATCAACAAACCTTTTTCGGCATTCTTTAGCTTCTCTATACCGGCTTTGAGTTTTAATGCCAATGTGTTTGGAGGAATTCTAACCAATAATTCGGACTGGAATATTCTGGATGTAGGATTTGCTTACCTTTGTACCACCAAAGCGGGTGTGGTTATTGCCCCTGGTCAGTCGAGCCTGATTGGAGTGACGTACACGGCCAACGGTCCGTCTGCAACCTCCAACAGCCAGGTACAGACAACCGGACAGATAGTCAATAACTCAGGGGGCGACCAGAATTCAAGTAATAATTTCACTCAGTCCACTTTAATCATCAATTAAAAATAACAGACGATGCGAACAGGAATAAAATCATTAATAATAGCTGCCTTCGGGCTGATGGCTACAGGTGGATTTTCGCAGTGCGAAACACATGGTTGTGATCCGCAGCTTACCGGCTTTGGATTTAATGTGGAATGTATAGATCTGAACGGCAGTGCCACCATTACTTTAGGTTGGTTTATGGGTGGGGGAGACCCTACGTGTACGGCACCAGCCAACAGCTGGAGAATTCAGATCAGTTTGCCGCTGACAGGGGAATATGGCGCTACCTCAGTAGCAGACATTACCGGCCCGGGTTTTGATTGGGTGTACAGCGCAGCCAATAAGACATTTACCGGCACCAATAATTCGCAAAACAACTGGCTTTCAGGCGGCTCTGTCTCCATTAATGTGACCGGTATGATGGTGAACAGTTGTGTGGCAAAGCTGAGTCAGGCCAATATTGCGATCATCCCGTTATTTCAGATGGGCTGCCCGCAGGCCTTCAACAACCAGATTGCCAATGATGCGCTGTCATCAGGTAAAGGCGTGCAAACACCATTACCGGTGGAACTCACCGACTTTAATGTCTATAAAAAGGAATGTAACCAGCACCAGCTGCAATGGACCACAGCATCAGAGCGAAACAGCGACTATATGGAGCTGGAAAGAAGTGCCGACGGCCAAAAATACGACGTCGTGTATACCGTAAAATCGTACAACACCGCCAATGGCGGAACGTATTTGTTTACAGATAAAACGGTGAGCCCGGGTGTGCATTATTTTTACAGACTGAAACAGGTGGATTTGGATGGTGCACAGAACTATCTGAAGATCATTGCAGTGCATACACCTAACTGTCTTGGCAATGAAAAAGGAATGACCTTATACCCGAACCCGGCATTTGAAAAAGTATTTGTATCACTCAATGGCTTTAATGAACAGGAAAATCCAAACCTGGTCATCACCAATGCCATCGGTGAAACAGTACTTACGTTGCCAAAGGCTTCCGTCAGTGCTTCCAATGAGATCAAACTGAACGGCTTTGCCGCAGGTATATATACCGTAAAAGTACAGGGAGACGAAACGATATCCGTAAAACGATTTATAAAAGTGGATTAACAATAATGGCCGAAGTCTCCGACGATGATCGAAGCCTCTGACTTCGCTCTTCCAATGTAACTTCGCTATTTTGGAAAACATTCCCGAATACATGCGGTGGGATGGCGGCAAGCCATCCCACCGCTATTTTTTGGTAGCATATGGTCGAAGCTTCGATTTTTTGAAAAAAAACTTCCCCCGTCAGCCCCAAACCTGCTGTATGAAGCCTGTGACGTCTGTCATGATTGGGTATGATGAATGTCAGTACAGAATCATATTATTTTAGTATATTTTTGTTCATGACGGTATTTTAAATAAAATACGAATTTTATACCTACCTCTTAAATGTATATAGAAGACAGAAATGTATATTTTATAAGATGATCATATGCTCAGTGATATGAGTAATATGATTTATATGTAGTATTTTATCCCCTCCAGCAATAACATAAGTTAGAAGTAATAGCTGGTACGTGTGATTTTGATTTAAATCACACGGGTGTTCAGTGCCAAATTAGTCCATCACCAATGGCTTCAATTTTGGGCTTTACACATTTTTTCGTTACACCTTTTTAGTAAGGTAAATTACATCATTTCAGAATAATAATTGATCAACAGGAATACAGGGTCTGGTATGCGGGCTTGATTTTCAGTGATATGGTTGAAGGTGAATTAAATCCTTTGAGAACGATTCCTTTTTGTACAAGTATTTGCAGAGAAGAGAATAAAAATAAAGCACTGATTGGTTTTGATACCCGGGCAGCGGTTCGCATTGCTGAAGTAACAGGACAAAATACCATCCACCCAGTCATCCCAATGACCGCAAAGAATTTTTTAGTATGTGATTAAATTTTTAAAATTAACAATCAGATATTATGAGACACCTATCTACCCGTTCTTTCGTCGAATCAACTATTTTAAATTCAAATATTACCAAAGGGGACTTATTTTTTAAAAACCCTGCTGTTAATACGCTATTTCCATTGTGTCAGCAAAATCGGAAAAGTATAATGGCTAAAGACTTCAATGCAGAAAAAAATGATACAATAACATGTTCTGCAGGACACCGCGTATTATCTGCTTTTTCTCTTTTGTCCATACGTTCTTTTTCTGTATTGCTGCTGATGATTTTGTCAACGGCGATGTTGTTTGGAACCAATGATGTGAATGGCATTATTGCACCTGGTGAATATGGTAACCATACAGATGGACAGAATCAAAAGACAAATGGAAGCCAGACTACTTTTATGAGCTGGGATGCGGATAATCTGTATATCGCAGTTCAAAGTGCAAGTCTTACTGAAGCATTTGTGTTTTATCTGGACAAAAATCCGCAGGTTCCGGTCAATGGAGGTACAAATGCGCATGGGACCAATATCGGTTTTTCCTATGACAATACAAATTTCGCAGAATTACAATTCCGTGCTGATCTGGTACTTTATGTCAAACAGGGATACCGGGAATACCGGACATCCAATGGCAGTAACGGTTGGAGTACTCAAACATCCGGCTTTGGGCTGTATGCCGAAGGTTCAGGAGATGTAAGGGAATTTTCCATCCCGTGGTCGGTGATCGGGGGAAGACCGGCAGCTTTCAATTTCTTTTCTTATGTAACAAGCGCATCAGGATTTGTTTATGGCCAGGTACCTGTCGAAAATGGAGGTGGTACTATTGGCACGTTAGCGCGCTATGCCCGGTATTACACAGTCAGCACGACCACGATCGGCAGCGCTACACCTCCGTTCAGCAGGAACAGTTATGTCTTTAACAGCACTTCTGATATAACCAGCTTCGGAGGAATCTCCGTATATGATTTCACAATGAATACATCCGGAAGATTTATATCCAGAACAGGAGCGACATCAGGAAACTGGGCCATTGGTGGCAATATGGTTGTCGCGGACGGAACAATATTTTTTGGTAGCGGAGGCAGCACGTATGGTACTACCCTCATAACCGGTGATCTCCATATCATGGGTGGAACGCTCGATATGGATTACACTAACAGTCCCCTTGAAGTTAACGGAAACATCCTATTGTCTTTGGGAGAATTACTGCTTTCAAATGAAGAGTATGGAGACGTATACCTCAATGGCAACTGGACAAAGACCGGTGGCACTTTCAACCCCAGAACCTGGCGGGAAGTTAATTTCAAAGGCACATCCGGAGACCAGACTATTACAGGGGAGACTACATTTGCTCAGTTGAGAGTGGATAAATCAGGAGGTGATGTTGTCCTGAACAACAATATTATTGTTAATAAGAATCTTTTCCTCGATCATGGGAAAATATCCACAGGACTAAATAAAGTCAGAAGTAATACGGGTACTGTTTATGGTTCTTCAGCTGGCTGGATCAATGGTAATCTGGAAGATGAGATATATTTTGGGTCTGGTACTTATAATTTTCATGTAGGTGATGCTTCTGTTTATGCTCCTGTAAACGTAGCAATAAATGTTACAAATGCAGGTACCTTGTTAGTATCTACAGCAAAACCGGGCGTTGCACCTCCGTCAGGTTCAATACCTGGGGGTTCCGGAATAAGTCAAACAAAATATCTTGACAGAAAATGGGTAATCTCTAACGCTGGTACAGTTTTCTCTGACTGTGCCCTGACTTTTAACTTTGTAGCGGGTGATATCGTCGGTAGTGCTGACCCGGCCGTTTTTATTGTTGGGAAAAATGATTCAGGTACATGGTCAGCGCCTTTTGTCAATTATCGGACTTCAACCAGTACACAGATTACTGGTGTTACATCAATGAGCGAGTTTTCAATTGGTGAGAATGGTTGTGTTAATGTCGGCCTTACTTCAGCCTCAGCATCAGCCACACCTATTTGTTCCAATGCGACTACCACTCTGACTTACAGTGGCCTTACTGGTACCAATGCATCATTGACCTGGTGGAGTGGTTCAGGAGGTACAGGAACATCTTATGGTACCGGCACACCATCCGGTGCTGTAGGCCCCGGCACGTATTATGCATATGCTACCGGCGATTGTGGTAGCCCGGTGGAGATACAGGTGATAATTGGATCTCTTACTTCACCATCCATCACCAGTATAACAGCACCGGCAACTTCTTTATGCTCAGGTGCTACTCAGACACTGACAGCCAATGGCGTTGGCGGTGATGGAGCAACAGTAACATGGTATACTGGAACAGGAGGCACAGGCACAAATCTTGGCACAGGACTTATTTTGAATAATCAGGGTCCGGGTACTTATTATGCTTATGTTACAGGCACATGTACCCCGCCAGCACAGGCAACAATAACTATCGGAACTTTGGCAGCTCCTTCGTCACCCACAGCAGGCAGCAACAGCCCTGTGTGGGAATGTAATAGTCTGAATCTGACCAGTTCTGCAAGTGATGCATTAAATTACAGCTGGACCGGACCAAACGGTTTTTCTTCTGCATCCCAAAATCCGATAATTTCTCCTGTAAAGGCTCTTGCTGCAGGTACTTATAATGTTACCATTTCGAATGCCTGTGGAAGCATCAGTACAAGTACTGATGTTGAAATCAAGGATGCTTTTGTAACTATTTGGGAAAATGGTGACGAATTTGATACCACAATTGATTTTCCGGGAGTAGGCAATAATTATACTATTTTTTGGGAGAATGTAGCTGATCCTGTTAATTTTAATGGCATAATTCAGGGTGCTTTTGGATCTACTCAAGTAGACATGTTTCCTCCATCAAGTAGTTTCAGATTATATGTGACACCTGGATCAGGTACATTTACGCAATTCTTCATGAATGATATGCCGGGCAAACATAAAATCAAATCAATAGAAAAATGGGGTGATATTCAATGGTCTTCCATGCAGGCAGCTTTCAAAGGATGTGGTTTTTTAGGTTACAATGCAACTGATGTCCCGAATTTGGCAGCAGTTATTTCTATGGAAGAAATGTTTTATTATTGTTCTTCTTTTCTTGGTAATGGTACCATAGGAACATGGGATTTAACTAATGTTACTGATTTGTCCGGAATGTTCGAATTCTGTTCGCCTTTCAACCAGAATATCAGCTCATGGAATGTCTCTAATGTAAACGACATGTCCGGTATGTTCCGTCATGCAACAAATTTCAACAAGAACCTGGGTTCATGGCAGCTTAAAACTGGAGTTAACCTGCAAAATATGTTAAACAATTCGGGCATGGATTGTTCTAATTATTCTGCCACTCTGATTGGTTGGAATGCAAATCCGACAACTCCAAACAACCTCCAACTGGGAGCAGGCACTAAAATTTATGGGTCACCAGCAGCAGTTACAGCCAGGAATAACCTTACTACAACGAAAGGCTGGACAATTACCCTTGATTTACCAGCAACCCTTTATTATACGGACAATGACGGAGATGGATATGGCACAGGAGCCGGAGTTCCATATTGCAGTAACCCGGGAGCAGGATTCAGTATAGTCGATGGAGACTGTAATGACGGTAATGCAGCTATCAAGCCGGGAGCAACAGAAATTTGCAATTCCATCGATGACAACTGCGACGGAATGATCGACAATCTCACTGAAACAAATGCAGACGTTCATAATACTACCCGGAATAAACACTATTGTACCATCCAGGCCGCGATCAATGATGCCATTACGGATGATATCATTGTTGTCGATGCAGGTACCTACACGGAACATATCGTGCTCAATAAAAAAATTGAACTCCGGGGTGCAAAATATAATATCAATGCCTGTACAGGAGATCGGGGCACAGGAGAATCTGTCATCTATCCTGATTTCAACAATCCGGACCCCGGCTCATATGCCGCTCCCGGAAAGTCAGTGATCAGCGTTGAACTCAGTGGAAGTGGCAGCAAGATCAACGGTTTTACTATAGACGGTGATAATCCGGCAATGTCGAGTACATTTATAGTGAATGGCCACACAGTAAATGCTGCACAGGGTATCAATGCCTATAAAGGAATCAGTAATTTTGAGATCACGAACAATATAATCCGTTACATTTCATGTTATGCTGTTGTCTTATCCAATTATGCCTATGCGCCCAACCAGGGCCCAACAACAGGTAATCTGGTCAGATACAATAAATTTGAATGGATCGATCCGGCCAATCTCGCAGATGGCTATGGCATAGCGGTTGGACTTGACAACAATGCCTATACCGACGTTCGTGACAACTGCATGGATCAGGTATACACAGGCTTTGGTGCCGGAGGGTTTTACAAGCCTAATCCGTCGGGTTTTTCTCCGAAGATATGGAACAATAACATCCGTTCAACGAGGATCGGACTCAGGTATAACGGAGTTAATTTCGGCATCAACTCCCCTACAAACTTTGATCTTTCTAATAATATCATAAGTACGGTCACAGGTTATACAAATAACTCGGGCATATTATTGTACCGTATTCAGAATTCTGAAGGTATTACCGTTAGCGGTAACAATATCAGTGGCGCGGCAGTGGGCATTGATCTGTTTAGCTGTCCTACATCCAGCACGATTATAATTAACGGCGGAACCATTGCTGATTGTGCTACAGGAGTACTGGCCAGCAACTACCTACCTTTGTCGCCTTCACTGCCGTCCAGCTCTTCATTATTCAAACTGGACGGGCTTACTATTACCAACCCTACAGTTGCCGGTATATATGTTAAAGACGATATTCTGAATGGCACGAATGCCACCGTTTCGCTCGAGGTAATGGGAAATACACAGGTTACAGGTACATCACCGAAAGCTTTTGTGGTAGAGGGCAAGGATGCTTCATTGATTTTTAATGGTTCATCTCCCGCGTCAATAACTCAGGCGACGCAATACATCGTATTACAATCTAACGGAGCAGACGTTCCTGCAGGAAATATTGACGCTAAAAATGTTTCTTTTGATGGCAACACCGGAACATCGGCAAGCATTTCTGAAAACTATGACATAGAAGATAAAATAGTCCATAAAGTAGATAACGCTGCGCTGGGCTTTGTCGAAGTAAAGGATACCAAATCTTATGTAACAGATATTAGTTTTGCAACACCCAATACCGCTGCTTCCATTCAGAGAGCCATCGATGCTGTGGATGCCGGTGGTACTGTTCATATCAAAACAGGTACGTATGCAGGCAATGTCGACGCATCGGCTAAAAGTGTCTCTCTTGATCCCGGATCTAGTCCCGGTTGCGTGACAATCGACGGAGATTATACACTTGGGTCATCAAATACACTTAATATTGAACTGATCAATACTACGCCTTGTACAGGTCATGATCAATATATAGTCACAGGCACAGTCACCCTGGGAAATGCCAGTCTGAATGTAATTCCGGGTGCAGGCTATGTACATACAAATGGCAACACATTTAAGATAATAGATGGCAGCAACCCGATTTCAGGACAGTTTTTACAGGGAACAGTAGTGGTTGCCGGTGGAAATAATTTTACAATCGATTATTCAGGCAATGATGTGGTACTGACAGCGTGCACGCCTGCCACCTGGTACCAGGATGCTGACGGTGACAGTTATGGTAATCCTTCAGTCACAACGCAGGCATGTATAGCACCAACTGGTTATGTTTCTGATAATACAGACTGCGATGACAATGATATAAACAAATGGACGACAGGTACATTTTTTGTTGACGGAGATGGAGACAGCTATGGCGCAGGTGCCGGTCAGGTGTTGTGTTATGGTACAGCCACCCCATCAGGTTATAGTACTATTTCCACAGACTGCAACGATGCAGTGGCTACCATATATCCCGGAGCGACCGAACTATGCAACGGTATCGATGACGACTGCGACGGAATCACAGATGACGGATGCCCGGGTGCAGCACTCGATTTTGATGGTGTGGATGATTATGTGTCAATTCCCAACAGCCCGACACTGACTACATGTACTACATGTCCGATTACTGTCGAAGGCTGGGTTTACAGGGAAAGTTCAGCTCCGGTTCAGCATATCATGGGCAAAAGAAACGGTTGCGGTTTCTCTTCCTGGCAATTCCAGATAGAAGATGCTTTAGGTGGTATTGGCTTTGCGTATTCCACAAATACGATCCGTGATCCTCAGGTCATGCCAATGAATCAGTGGATGCATTTTGCCGGTGTTTTTGATGGAACGAATGTGAAATTATATATCAATGGGGAATTGAAAGCCAGTGTACCTGGTTCACTCGGCAACGAACCCAACGCTCCTGTAACCATAGGTAGATCAGGAGACTGCCCGTTGCTTTGGGATGGTAAAATGGATGATATCCGTATCTGGAACCGGGCGTTATGTCAGGCAGAGATACAAAGCACGATGAACTGTGAGATACCAACAACTTCGACAGGTCTGGTGGCCAACTACCATTTCAATCACGGTACCGCATCCGGCGATAATACAGGAGTGATCGCACTGACCGATGTCAGTGGAAATATTAATAACGGAGTGCTGAATAATTTTACGCTCTCGGGCTCCGGTTCCAACTGGATAGCTCCGGGTGCAGTGACTTCAGGATCAGCCTGTGGTGTACTTACCCTGACAACATACTTCAGGGATGCTGACGGGGATACATATGGTGATGCTGCCATCAGCAGGCAGGAATGTTATCAGCCTGCAGGCTATGTTATAAACAGTACAGACTGCGATGACGCGGATAATACAAAATTCCCCGGCAACCCTGAAATCTGCGATGGCAAGGACAATGACTGCGATGGCACGACAGACGAACAATTAACCATGACTTCAGCCCAGACAGGCAACTGGACATCCGCTTCCACATGGACTGGCGGCGTGGTTCCTGCGGCAATTGATAACGTAATCATAGAAGCGGGTCATATTGTTACTGCAGATGTTCCGGTCAACAGGAGTGTTTGCAGTCAAACAACGGTAAATGCACTGGGCCTGTTGGCAACCGGTGCAACATTTACAAATTCCGGCGCCATGACGGTCCACGGATCGTTCCAGATCAATGAGGGGGGCTGGGCTACGGGAAATGCATTTATTTATGGCCCGGGAAGCAGACTGATATTTGAAAATTCCAGCGGACCCTATAATGTTAATGATGATGCTTACTGGCCCTCTTCGAATCAGCCCACAAATATATTTGTTAATGGATCAGGTGGAATCACTATGAATGTTTCAAGGAGTATACAGGGTGATTTCTGGATTTCTGCCGGGGTACTAAATGCCAATAACCTCACCTTAAATGGGGGATGCAGAATCAACGCCGGTGGTTATCTGTCAGGTTCGCCTTTCTATGGAATTGCTTCTATACTTCAATATTATACCGGAGGTACTTATGGACGGGGGGATGAATGGAAAACAAGAACTCCGGCCAATGTTCGGGTGGAGAATAATACCACACTAAATTATCCTAATGGCACGGGTAACACCGGCCCGCAGACCCTGACCGGCAGTCTTTTAATTGAAGTCGGTTCGGCGTTGGATATGGCTTATGGCAACCCAAATCCGGGAGTAGGATTACTTACAGTAAATGATTTATTTTTAAGAGGTACACTGACGCTTGGTAATCAGGCTGGCGGTGATCTGGCGGTAAAACGCAACTGGACCAAAACAGGTACGTTCAATCCAAACAACAGGACTGTTTTTTTCACAGGAACAATAAATCAAACCATCACAGGTGCCACCACATTCGATGATATGATTGTGGACAAACCAACAAACAATATGGTGCTTGCAAATGACATCACGCTGAATAAAACGCTGACGCTCACCAGGGGCCTGATCAATACCGGTACGAAAAAGGTTATAATTACTTCGACCGGCAACGTTATTCGAACCAATGGCTGGGTATACGGCAATCTGCAGAAATACATACCCGGTGGAAATATTACAAAACTATTTGAGGTTGGAGGCCTTGCAGCCGGCAGCTATAATCCTGCAGAATTTTTTATCAATGGCGTTTCCACGCCGGGAAATCTGACAGTCACTGTCTTCCAGACTGATCATCCTGATATTGGAACTTCAGCACTCACACTAAATAAAACACTGAACAGATATTGGAAGGTGACCAATGATGGTATAGTTTTCAATACATATGACTTCAAACTGTATTTTAATAATCCGCCCATCACGGGTGAAATGGATCCCGGTGTGGATGTGTATAACTTTTATTGTGGAAAATATGCTTCCGGATCATGGACATATCCTCAAATGTGGGTAAATGCCATTAATTACACCGGCATGGCTAATGAAACTTCGTTTAGTGATTTTCAGCTGGCGGAAAGATGTTTTGCTCCTTCAGGATTCGCTTATGGTGATTTCATGTTTGGTGAAAACCCTGCTGTATATTGTCAGGGAGTTGAAATTTCTCCAAATTCTCCTGTTGTGAGTGGAACCCCACCTTTTACTTATGCCATTTCACCTGCTTTGCCATCTGGTCTTAATTTTAATCAGAATACCGGAGTTATAACAGGTACACCTTTAGTTGTCTCTCCTGCAACAGATTATACCGTTACAGTAACCAATGATTGCGGCTCTGCAACGGCAGTGGTGAATATAACAGTGTTGGAATTTCAAACCTGGTATCAGGACAGCGACAATGATACGTATGGTGATCCGGCCGTTTTCCAGTCAGCGTGTGCTCAGCCTTCGGGATATGTTTTAAATAATACCGACTGTGCACCGGCCGATGATTCGAAATGGAGGACAGGTACATTTTATGTAGACGGAGACACGGACGGCTATGGTGCAGGAACCGGGCAGGTTTTGTGTTATGGTGCAGCGACACCGGTAGGGTATAGTGCTTTTTCCACAGACTGTAATGACAGCAATGCAGCAATTAATCCCGGAGCTACAGAAATTTGTGACGGAGTAGACAACGACTGTGATGCTACTATTGATGAAGGATTAACAGATACAGATGGGGATTCTATGGCTGACTGCGTCGATCCTGATGATGACAATGACGGCGTGGCTGATGGATCAGATCCTAATGACACAAATCCTGATATCTGTGGTGATAGTGATGGAGACGGATGCGATGATTGCGCAATAGGAACTGATAACTTTGGTCCGCTTGCAGACAATCTGCCTTCGAATGACGGTACAGATACAGATTCTGATGGATTTTGTGATTTGGGGGATCCTGATGATGACAATGACGGCGTGGCTGATGGATCAGATTGCGCTCCGCTTGACAATACAAAATGGCATTTTCAGGTATTATGGATAGATAATGATAATGACGGATATGATGGAGGATCCGAAGTTGTGTGCTATGGTGCTACTATACCTACAGGATATAAACTTCTCACTGATGGTCCTGACTGCGACGATAACGATCCAAATATCAAACCGGGTGCAACAGAACTTTGTGACGGGATTGATAATAATTGTATAAATGGAATCGACGAAGGATTTCCAAATACAGACGGTGATGCCATGCCAGACTGTTTAGACCCTGACGATGACAATGACGGTGTGGCAGACGGCTCAGATTGTGATCCACTTGATGGTAGTATCTGGCAGATGGGTATGTTCTGGATAGATGCTGACAACGATGGTTATGATAATGGTCAGGCAAATATCTGTTACGGTAACAGTACGCCTTCTGGTTACAAAACTACTACTCTTGGCACAGACTGCATAGACAATAATGCAGCTATAAATCCGGGAGCAGCGGAAATATGTGACTTTATAGATAATAATTGTGATGGAATGGTTGATGAAAATTGTTCAGATGATTATTTTATCACTACATGGAAATCAAATAACCCCGGTGGTTCACCAACTTCTGTAATGTTTCCCGGGGTTGGTACTAACTATAAAATCTATTGGGAAGATGCATCCAATTCAGCTATTAATGGAATTTTAACAGGAAATGGATCAACTGTGATCACTTTCCCGGTTGCAGGTACTTACAAAGTGTATGTTACTCCGGGTAGTGGTTCATTTTCAAGATTCAACATGAATAATATGGTTAATACAAGGCTAAAACTGCTCGATGTCAATCAGTGGGGCACGATTGCCTGGACAAGTATGGAAAATGCATTCTATGGATGTTCAAATTTGAATATTACAGCCACTGACCTTCCAAACCTGAGTTCGGTATTAAGTTTAAGTGCTATGTTCAATAATTGTAATGTGTTAAACGGACCTTCAAATATCAATGATTGGAATATTTCAAATGTTACAAATACCTCAAACATGTTTTTTGCTTGTTGGCTTTTCAACCAGCCTATTGGCAACTGGAATACTTCAAATGTGACAAATATGTCCAGTATGTTAAGGGTATGTTATGTGTTCAATCAGGATATAAGCAATTGGAATACTGCTAATGTCACAAACATGGCCAATATGTTTGATTATGCATTTGCATTTAATAAACCAATAGGCGGCTGGAATACTGCCAATGTTACAAACATGAATATGATGTTCAATAATGCCAAAGCATTTGATCAGCCGATCGGAGGGTGGAATACCTCCAGTGTGACAAATATGGGACAAATGTTTTATGATGCTGATATATTCAATCAACCTATCAGTACCTGGGATGTATCCAATGTGGCAAATATGTATCGAATGTTCAATCTTGCACCATTATTCAACCAATCTCTTGGCATCTGGACCTTGAAGCCGGGTGTTAACCTGACTGAGATGTTAATGGACTGCGGTATGGACTGCACCAATTATTCTTCTACACTTATAGGCTGGAATAGTAATGGGTCAACACCAAACAATCTTAATCTCGGAGCGCAAGGTAGAACCTATGGCTCACCTGGTGCTGTAGCTGCATGGAACAACCTGACTACCACCAAGGGATGGACAATCACTGGTGATGCTCCTGCCGGTACAACCTATTACGTGGATGCTGATCTGGACGGATATGGTACAGGCACAGCTGTGCCTTATTGCACTGACCCGGGTACTGGATTCAGCATGATAGATGGTGACTGCAACGACACAAATGCAGCGATCAACCCCGGCGCAACAGAAATATGTGACGGTGTGGATAATAACTGTGTCAATGGAATAGATGAAGGATTTACTCCACTTTCTTCACTGGTCGTTGGCAGCAACAGTCCTGTTTGTACCGGATTGAACCTGAATCTGAGTTCGTCAGCAAGCGGTTCACTTCCATTGACGTATGCATGGACAGGACCAAACAGTTTTTCTTCTGCAAATCAAAATCCGGTTATTACAGCAGCAACCACTGCAGCAACAGGCACATATTACGTGACGATAACCAATGCATGTGGCACGATCAGCGGATCTGCCGAAGCCCTTGTCAATGCACTTCCTTCGACATCCGCCATCACAGGCTCAAACAGCGTATGCACAGGCTCAACAGGCATTGCCTACAGTGTGACCAATACACCGGGAAGTTCTTATACATGGACCATCACAGGAGGTACACAGGCTTCGGGAGGAACGAACAGCAGCATTACGGTCAACTGGGGTGCAGTGGGGTCAGGAAACGTTCGGGTGGTGGAAACCAATGCAGAAACCTGTGTGGGAACAGCTGTTAACCGTGCGGTTGTCATCATTGCTTATCCGGTCACATCAGCCATAAGCGGATCCAACAGTGTATGTGCAACTTCGACAGGCATTGCCTACAGTGTGACCAATACAGTAGGTAGTACTTACGCCTGGACCATTACGGGAGGTACGCAGGCATCAGGTAGCAATACCAACAGCATTACGGTCAATTGGGGTGCCGCCGGTGTTGGAAATGTAAGTGTAGTGGAGACCAATGCATCAAATTGCGTTGGGACACCGGTAAATCGTGCTGTAACCATCAACGAAGCAGCACCTGTCTTTGGGTATGATTATACGATAGCATCTGGTGTGAGTGAGTTAGGTGATGCGACTACAGATGGTGCAGGGAATCTGTACACTGCCTATACAGTGGGTGCGAATATATATATTAAAAGAAACAGGGGGGCCGCGGAATTAGTTTCACCGGGTTCCAATCCTGCTATTGCTGTGGATGCTTCAGGTAATATTCATATTGTTTATAATAATGGAGGCCTTAAATATAAAAAACGAACCGGTGGGGTCTGGTCAGCCGAGCGCTCTGTGACCGGAGGAACAGTATTTTACAGTATAGATACTGACGCAGGTGGAATTGCCCATATTGCGTCAGAGGCCCCAGGAACTGGCGGCAGAGGACATATCAGGTATGTGAAAGATAATGGAACTTCATGGGATATTTTATGGGAGGCATATGGTTGGTATGATAGTGGAAGCGGAAATTATTATCATCAGCCGGTTATCCGGATTGATAATGCAGACAAATATCATCTGGCATATGAGTTTGATAACTGGGGAGGAAACGCTAATTACAGTTCAAGATATATTCAAATAGCTTCAAATTCTGCTTTTGGGGATAAGGGAAGTCCCGGATATAATTGGAATGCCGGAGTTGGTCTTACAAAAAACGCCTTAACACTGAATGGCGCTGAAGCATATGTAGCTTACACCGATGGTGGTAATCAAAATATTGCACTGGTCAACAGTGCATGGTCCGTATTGAAAACTGTTTCCGGGTCCGGAGGTGCCGCTTTCTATAAATCCGGCAAAGTCGGTATGAGTTATCTTACTGCCGGCAATGTAAATTATTTTGAAAGCGCAGGTGCCGGATTTACCTGTAGCAATACAATAGAAGCAGCTACCAATGCAGTTCCTTTGCTTGGCAGCAGATATGTCTATTACCTGAGCGGTACAACGCTGAAACTGGCTTCGAGTGAGTATATCTGCCTTGAGCCTGTGACTTCAGCCATTACCGGAGCCAACAGTGTATGCGCAAACACAACAGGTGTTGCATACAGTGTGACCAATACATCAGGAAGTACCTTTGTCTGGACCATCACAGGTGGTATACAGGCATCTGGTGGAACCACCAACAGCATTACGGTCAATTGGGGTGCTGCCGGAGCAGGAAATGTGCAGGTGGTGGAAACCAATACAGAACCTTGTGCCGGTGCATCCGTCAACCTGCCTGTAACCATTGGATTGCCACCAATAGCGTCATTTAGTGCTGTCAATGATATCACAGTAGCTTGTGGTGCTGCGGCAACAAGTGGTCTGACATACACCAACGGCCAGTCCGGAGATTGTCTGATCAGCGGTACAGTAACTTCTGTCCTCAGTCAGCAAAATCCGTCAGGAATTTGTGGAGGAAATATCACAGAATCGTGGTCCTTTACAGATAACTTTGGCAGAACGATCAATGCATCAAGAACAATTACAGTAAACCCTGCTGCCACACCGGTATTTGATGCCGCCCCGGATATCACAGTAGCGTGTGGAGCAGCAATAACCAGTGATCTGGCTTATTCCAATGGTCAGACGGGAGTTTGTGCACTGAATGGTATTGTGACATCATCCCTAAGCACCATACCTGGCGTTTGCGGCGGTCCGGTTACCGAAACATGGACAACGGTGGTTTGTGGCAACACCATTACCAGGTCAAGAATAATTACCGTGAGTCCGGCGGCAATACCTGTGATGATAGCACCGCCTGATATTACCGTCGAATGTGGAGATGCCCTGATTCCGTCCGGTCTTGGATTTGACAACGGTTTAAGCGGCCCATGTAATATATTGGGCACTTCTGCCTTGTCTGTTTTTACGGATCTACCCGGAGCATGCGGTGGTCTGGTAACGGAAACATGGACTGCGACAGACCTGTGCGGCAGATCGCTGGCACCAGTATCAAGAACGATCACTGTCAACCCGGCAGCATTGCCGCTCATTCAGGCCCTTGCTGACATCACAGTAGATTGCGGATCTGAACCGGCTGCAGTAAGCCGTCCTTATACCAATGGGTTATCCGGTTCATGTGCGCTCAACGGCACTTCCAATGTGTCCGTCTTTGTGAATAACCCGAATGTTTGCGGTGGGACCATTACTGAAATATGGACCGCAACGGATATTTGCGGACGACCACTGGCACCTGTTTCCAGAACAATTACTGTCATTGATAATGTGCTGCCTTCAGCCGTTAACCCTGCACCGCTGAAGTTTGCCTGCCAGACAGACATACCACTTCCTGATCCGGCCGTAGTGACCGGTGTAACAGACAACTGTTCATCAACGGGTCCTTCGGATTATGTAGCGTACTGGCCATTGGACGGTAATCTCAATGATGTGAGTGGCAATGGCCATCATGCCGCTTCTTCAGGGAATAATACTTTAACATTCACTGCCGGAAGGATTGGTAATGGCGTGACCAATTTTATATCAGGTTCTTACATCACCCTTCCGAATCTCAATCTGACTACCGCTTCTTTGTCGGCGTGGGTATATGTGGATGCTCATGCCACTCAAAAAATATTTAGAAGCAATAACAATGCACCTTGTATTGGAGAGAATCTGGGTTTATGGGAATCCTGCGGTGCTACATTTACCCCGTTTGTACTGAATACCTGGCATCATTTTGCCATTGTCGACGGAACAGGATTATATGTTGACGGAAACCTGATCAGTCCACAGACTTCGTATCTTGATCCTTCCATTGATGATGTGGTGTATGTAGGTGGCGCACCTTTTAATGAGTGGTTGCATGGTATAGTAGATGAGATCAAATACTATAACAGGGCACTGACTCCTGCAGAGGTGAAAGAATTGTCCAGACCTATTGTGGTAGCCCATGTTGGGGATACAAACAATGGAGGCGCAGGTTGTGCAGACAGCCCGTTTGTGGTGACCAGAACTTACAGTGTGACAGATGCTTGCAACAATACCAGATATGTCACCCAAACCATCACTGTACGGGATACAATCCCTCCGGTGTTTACATGTCTTGCACCTCAGGTACGAAATACGGATCCATCATCATGTACCTATACAGTTACCGGTACAGAACTGAATGCTGCTGCCACGGACAATTGTTCGTCATCCATTACTTATACCTACAGTTTATCAGGTATGACAGTGGGTTCCGGATCTTCACTGACTGGCGTGATCCTGAACAAGGGAGTGACCACGGTTACATGGACAGCAACCGATGGTTGCGGTAAATTTTCAACATGTCAGTTCACAGTAACGGTGAATGATACTCAGATTCCTGCCCTGTCTTCTATTCCGGGTTCAGGCGCTTCCATTGCGGGTTACACATGCGGTCAGATGCTGACGTTCAACACCGACCCGAATGCATGCGGCGCTTCCAAAACAATAGTTAAACCGTTGTGGGCAGATAATTGCGGCATACTGAGCTCGACAGCCATAACAAATAATGGCGTAACGCTGTCTGATTTCGGGCCTTTTATCAGTGCAAATTTCCCGGTCGGCATCACCACTGTCACATTCATAGGTACAGACATAGCTTTAAATACCGCGACATGTACATTAATTATTGAAGTGAAAGATATAATATCACCGGTCATTGTGAACTGCCCGGCTGACATCAGCGTGATGGCACCGGTCAACGCCTGCAGCGCCATAGTTGTTTGGGCACCCCCTGCAGCATTTGATAATTGTGCCGTTGTAAACCTGGTTCAGACTTCTTCACCTACCGTGGGCCTGGGCATCGGATCCTCATTTCCGATTGGGACCACTACCATTGTGTACACCGCTTCAGATGGTTCAGGCAATACGGCAACATGCAGCTTTACCGTGACAGTAACAGGTACCTGTGCAAATCAGACTGAATTTACCACCACCTTTATCATTGATGCATCCGGTTTTAATGTAAATCAGAGCAGGGATGCCATATTTACCATTGATAACGTCAGCGCTACGCCGAATAATACACCGGTTTCGATCCTCATCAACAAACCATCATCGGTATTTTTTAGTTTCTCGATTCCCAATTTGAATTTTAATGCCAATGTGTTTGGAGGTATCCCAACCCATAATTCGGACTGGAATATTCAAGATGTGGGCTTTGCCTACCTTTGCACAACAAAACCGGGCGTTGTAATCAATTCTGGTTCATCAAGCCTGATAGGCGTGATATATACAGCAAACGGACCATCAGCATCTTCAAATGTCCAGGTACAGACAAGTGGTCAGATCGTGAATAATTCAGGGGGCGACCAAAATTCAGGTAATAACTTTACCCAGTCCACTTTAATCATCAATTAAAAATAACAGACGATGCGAACAGAAATAAAATCAATAATAATAGCTGCCTTCGGGCTGATGGCTACCGGTGGATTTTCGCAGTGCGTAACGCATGGTTGTGATCCACAGTTTACCGGGTTTGGATTTAATGTGGAATGTATTGATCTGAACGGCAGTGCAACCATGACCTTAGGTTGGTTTATGGGTGGGGGAGACCCCACATGTACAGCACCACCCAACAGCTGGAGAATTCAGGTCAGCTTGCCGCTGACAGGGGAATATGGCGCCAGTTCGGTAGCAGACATCACCGGTCCGGGTTTTGATTGGGTGTACAGCGAAACAAATAAGACATTTACCGGCACCAATAATATCCAAACCAACTGGCTTTCAGGTGGCTCCATTACCATTAATGTGACCGGCCTGATCGTAAATAATTGTGTAGCTAAACTGAGCCAGGCCAATATTGCGATCATACCGTTATTTCAGATGGGCTGCCCGCAGGCCTTCAGCAACCAGATTGCCAATGATGCGCTGTCATCCGGCAAAGGCGTGCAAACACCATTGCCGGTGGAACTCACCGACTTTAATGTCTATAAAAAGGAATGTACCCGGCACCAGTTGCAATGGACCACGGCATCAGAGCGAAACAGCGGCTACATGGAACTGGAAAGAAGCGCCGACGGACAAACATACGACGTCGTGTATACTGTAAAATCGTACAACACGGCCAATGGCGGAACGTATTTGTTTACGGATAAAACGGTAAGCCCGGGCGTGCATTATTTTTACAGACTGAAACAGGTGGATTTGGATGGGGCACAGACTTATCTGAAGATCATTGCAGTGCAAACGCCAGACTGTCAGGGCAAGGAAAGAGGAATAACGTTTTACCCGAACCCGGCATTTGAAAAAGTGTTTGTTTCACTCAACGGTTTTAATGAAGAGGAAAATCCAAACCTGATCATCACCAATGCCATTGGTGAAACGGTGTTTACGTTGCCAAAGGCTTCCGTAAGTGCTTCCAATGAGATCAAACTGAACGGCTTTGCCGCAGGCTTGTATACCGTAAAAGTACAGGGAGATGAAACCATATCCGTAAAACGATTTATAAAAGTGGATTAACACCAAGTTGGCTGTATGCCGGGGCAGAGATTGACAGCTCAATAGACGGTTGATATAAATAGAGGAAGCAATATTTAATATTTAGCTTCCTCTATTTTATTTGAAATTGTATCGCCATCAGAATTAATCCGGTATAATATCCATTAAGGAATGGCAAACGAAGCGCTTCCTTTTTATCATAAAAACCATAGTCCACACTCACATAAACACCGGTGGAAGCAACTTCCCTACATTAGCAAAAAAAACAGGTAATTCCAGCGGACTTACGTCTTAGCTTTAAACTTATTTCAATTTCACCCGCATCAGATAATCGTCCGCCGTCATATACAGGTATTTACCCGCTTCATCCAGGGCACAATTGGCAGTTGCCTGGCCCGTGTGGATGGTTCCGATATGCCGGCTGTCTTGATTAAATACAAGCACGCCGCCGGGGCCGGTGGCAAACAGGTAGCCGCTCTGGGATGTTTTTATACCGTCCGGCAAACCCTTTAATTTGTCGACCAGCGGGGTTACATCGGCAAACAGCGACTTTCCGGTTATATTGAAATTGGAATCCAGGGTATACTTCGTCCATATCGCCTTTTGTGGATCGGAATTGGCAACATACATTATTTTTTCGTCTTTGGAAAAAGTAATGCCATTCGGTTTGGTCAAAGTGCTGTCCAGCAAGATGAGCTCGCCATCTTTTTTTAGTCGGAATACGCCGTTATATTTTAATTCCTTCATGCTGTCCTGGTCCAGTCCAGGCAAGCCGTAAGGTGGGTCCGTAAAAAAGATGTCTCCGTTGGACGCGATGTACAGATCGTTGGGGCTGTTGAATTTTTTACCCTGATAGGTAGTCGCCAGGAAAACAAAACTGTCTTTGGGCGCACTAAGGGGCGCCTGCATCATCGCTACAGCCCGGTTGCCGTGCTGACACAAGATCAGCTTGCCCTCAGCGTTTAGCATGATGCCGTTTGCCCCCTCTTTACCGCCTTTTTCGTGGATTATCGTATATCCGGATGGCTTTAAATAGATTTGTTTGCCATTTTTTTCATCCCAGGAGTAGATGGTATTTTCAGGCACATCGGTGAAAAGCAGTTTCTGTTCTGTCGCAAGCCATAAAGGCCCTTCCGACCAGTTGAAGCCTTCAGCCAGGACTTCAATGACCGCCTGGCTGTCAATGACAGTGATCATTTCAGGGTCGTATATTTCTATTCGTTTATCATCCGGGCCAGAGCTTGTTGTGGTTTTACAGGAAAACAATACGAGCACACAGAGATACAGATAATGTTGGTATTTCATGATTTGTTATATTAAGATGATTTGATCCCTTTGATAAAAAGCTGCAGTTTCCACAAATTGAACAAGGCAATGGTGGGTGTATCGGACACCATATTTTTTTTGATTTTTTCCTCCAGCTTCAGATACGTCCATTCAAACGATCCGAGCAAGCCAAAATCCCGCAACTGATGGTAGCGCTTGATCAACCGCGTTTCCGGTATTTTTTTAGCCAGGTACAGCTTAACCAGATTGTGGATGGCATGCGCTGTTTTTTTGATAAAATCAGTGTTGATCTCCAGCCCGTCGTGAATCACCGGATTATCAATATGTAATATCGAAATCCCTTTTTTTTGAAGGTCAAAGGCATACAACAGGTCTTCATAACCATAGCCTTCTACTTTTTCGTCAAAAAGATGTTTTGCAAATAGGGCAGAGGGGATCAGAAAGTTATTCGACTGAAAATTGAGGTAAGGGTCTTTTTTCCTTTTTTTTGCGGATAAAGCCTCTCTTTTAGTGCCGTATTTCCAGTGCAGCAATTTTTTTTTGGAGCGGGGCGGTTTGGGTGTATAACTGCGGCCGCCGTAAATGACAGCTTCTGTAGGCAGATGTTGTAAATAGGTTTTTATAAAATCTTTTGACTTTACCGTACTGTCACCATCCAGAAAAAGGATGTACTCATAAAATGCCGCCTTGCCCAGCCAGTTTCTGATCTTGCTGCGTCCCAGATTTTCCGGCATTTCGGTATAGTTGACATTGATTTTGAAAGCCAGTTCTTTGTTCATTTCCCGGAACTTCTGTTCGGAACCATCATCAAAACAAAGCACCTGATAATTGATATTCAGTTTATTACATTGTTTGACCAATGTATAGACAAGGGTTCGGACATCCTGATTGAATATAGGAATGACAATAGATAACATACCTGCCAAGCACTCTTTAATCATGTAAAGAAAAAGGTTTCCTGAATAAAAATGGCTTGTTTACACATCAAATTTTAATTTTGTGTGTTTTTTTAATAAATCGTCCGTTATGAATGTAGGTAACAATCTGGATTTGCTGATAAATGAAGCTTCACTGCTTCCGGAATTGAAAGCAGTGGCTGTAAAAGTAGCTGAAGGCAAACGCATCAGCAATGAAGATGCCATGCTGCTTTTTGAACAGGGTAGCCTGAGTTTTACAGGCACACTCGCTAATTATATCCGGGAAAAAAAACATGGAGATAACACCTATTTTAACCGCAATTTTCATATTGAACCGACCAACGTCTGTTTATATACCTGTACATTCTGCTCGTATTCCAGATTGATAAAAAAACGGGAAGACGGATGGGAATATACCCATGATGAAATCATGGATATGGTTAAAAAATACGACGGTCAACCGGTTACAGAGGTCCATATTGTAGGAGGCGTATTGCCTCAGTACGATGTAAAATTTTACACCACGCTGTTTAGTGCGATTAAAACCCACCGGCCTGACTTACACATTAAGGCACTGACACCGGTAGAATACCATTATATTTTTAAAAAGGACAAATTAAGTTATGAAGAAGGCATGCGCCGCATGATGGAGGCCGGACTGGATTCCATGCCAGGCGGAGGAGCCGAGATTTTTGATCCGGAAATCCGTGACCAGATCGCCGGCGGAAAATGCAGTGGCGAACAATGGTTGCGCATCCACGAAATATGGCACGAACTGGGCAAAAAATCCAATGCAACGATGCTGTATGGTCATATTGAAAAGTATAGCCACAGGGTCGATCATTTGGACCAGCTCCGCCAACTGCAGGATAAAACAGGTGGATTTCAGACATTTATTCCACTTAAGTTCAGAAACGAAAACAACCAGTTATCCCACTTGCCCGAAACAACCGTGGTGGAAGACCTCCGCAATTACGCCATATCACGCATTTATCTGGACAATTTTGACCACATCAAGGCATACTGGCCGATGATCGGCAGAGACATGGCACAACTGTCGCTCGCCTTCGGTGTCGACGATATCGATGGCACCATAGACGACACCACAAAAATTTATTCCATGGCCGGATCGGAAGAACAGAATCCCGCCCTTTCTACCGAAGAATTGGTAAACATGATAAAAAGGGTAGGGCGCAAACCAATAGAAAGGGACACATTGTACAACGTGCTGCAGGATTATTCGGACGTGGTTTTTGCCTCTGACAACGAATATAAAGGATACATGGCCTTGCCGGTCGTATCCTGATTATTTTAACGTCCCCGGGAGTAATTTGCCCCTTTCAAAATTTGGGTTTAATCTGTTTTTATCCTATAATCATGACCGGATTGACTGGGGTTGTCCAGAGCTTGTCCCGACCTTATGCCGTGGATAAGTTTAGTATACCTTATAGATACCCTATGGATACCTTATGGATACCTTAGCGCATCTATACCATGAACTAATTCAAAAGAAGGTGCAGGTTTATCCCAATATGGATAAAAACAGTAGCCGGCAAGCGATGATATAATCGGATTCCAACAGCGGATAAATGGTAAAAACAAAGGAACGTCGGAAAAACAGGCACATAAAAAAAAGCCACCTGAATAATCAAGTGGCTTTTTTTATGTCGGGTCCTGACAGGTGCGTATCAGAAACAATCCATATCTATTTTTGAGGCAGGGTCATTATTCGGAAAACACATTCCGGATAGAACCCTTTCTGGTACATATCTTTTAAGATCAGGATCTCTCAATCCGTTTTTAAGGAATTCCGTAAGATTTTTAACTTCTTCCTCACTTAAACCCAGTGGACGGATAAAAGAAGACAATTGACTGTCGGGTACACGCTGGTTTTGTTTTATACCGGTATTGAAATAACGCACCACATCTTCCAGTGTTTCTTTGCTGCCACCATGGAAATAAGGCCCACTGTCGCCAAGATTGTACAGTTGCGGCGTTCTGAATTTAAACATATCTTCCGGTCTGCCTGTAAACCCGCCTCTGCCCATGTTCCTTCGGTCAGCAGGTCCTGTTTTTATTCCGCCATGCTCATACAGGTCATCCACACCCAAAGCTTCAAATTTCATCGACCCCAGATTTTTTTCAAAGTGACAGCCATTGCATCCGGCTTTTCCGAAAAACAATACGGCACCTTTCTTTTGTTCTTCTGTCATCGCATCTGAATCACCTTTTAACCATTTTTGGAAAGGAGCACGATTGGTCAGATTCTGACGAAGATAGGCGGAAATAGCCAGACTGGCTCCTTTTCGGGAATACCTTTCTGCTTCCGGCAGATCAGGCAAAGCTTTATCGAATAGTTCTTTATAGCCGGCTTCAGTGATGATCTCTTTAGTAAATTTCATACGATGGGTCTTCAAACCCTCAATATTCTGGTTTTCCAATGTTCCCAACCGGAGGTGATTGGTATAGGTAGCAGGGTCAAACACGCCCCACAGCGCTTCTGTGCCGGCATTGGGACCATCTGTACCAAACGAACCATTCCACATGGAATTTTCAACATACGCCACATTCAGCGTCACCAGAGGCCGCGCACCCTGCGCATCAATGCTGTCATTGGCATAGTAAGGGTACTTGATCCGGCTTTCACCCTGCACGCCAAATCCTACACCACCGTCGGCAATGCCCTGCATTCGACCCGGTCTGAAACCGGCTTCCGGTACATGGCAACTGCTGCAGGTAAAGGTATATTTTAAATCGGGCCGCTTGGCTTCATTGGCAAAAGCCGGCTCAAAAAAGAGCAGCTTACCCAATTCTATTTTTTCTTTGGTAAGTGGATTGGCAGCAGATTGCGGTATAGACGCATAGTCCGTTTCGTCAGGTAAAATATACCTTTCTCTGTTCGGAAGCAGTTGACTAAGCGCTTTGTCTGCTTGTGATAATTCATCATGTTGACATGCTGCAACAAACAACAAACAAATCATTGCTGAAATGGTAATTCGGATTGTCATAATTATCAATATGTTTTGAAATCAGCGACAAAAGTAATAAGATTTATGGATAATGTATAATAAAATCTTATTAGACGATAAAAATAACTTATAAAAAGGAAGCCAGGAATGAACCTGCGTCGATTCTATGGAACATCATTAAATATGACATATTACCAATTCCATGCCAACATACTGAAATATAGATTAAAACATATAATTTATAATCAGAATGTAATATTGCAGACATTTTTATATTTTTATTTGCCAAAATATCCTGCCAAATGTTAAAGTAGTGATAATATTGTCTGTTTCTTACCTGGCCCCCTTGACAGGAAGTATTTTTTGGTTTACTTTTATTACAAATTTGTACCCATGATCATTTTCACAATTGCCTTGATGATTCTCATCATGTTTGGGGACAGGATCCTCAAAGAGGCGTAAACGTTTTTAACCCAATGTATACATTGGACAATGATGACAGAAGAAAATGGGACAGAATATTAGGACAGTGTTTAATTTTGATTAAAAGGCAGCCGGAGTGACCGGAGGCACTAAAAAAAAGAAGACTGAAACTAATAGGAAGTGTGTTTTTTTATGTAGTGGGTTTCTAATGTATACGGGATGTTAAAGGCTGATTTCTTCCCCCGGAAATCAGCCTTTATTTTTTTCAGGAAACTGCGGACTGAGGTACAAATACCTTTGAGTTGGATGGGCATCGGACAGTTTCAAAGTTGGTTTAACTGAAATTAATAGCGGCAAAATGAAAGGCGAAGCGACACATCGTATTATCTTTGTCAGCTAAACTCTTGCCGCTTTGAAGGTACTGCTCCTGACTCCGCCATTTACACAATTAAATACGCCTTATCCTGCCACGGCATACCTCAAGGGTTTTTTGAATACCCTGGACATAAAAAGCACGCAGGCTGATTTGAGCCTGGAAGTGATTCTGGACATATTTACAGCTGCTGGTTTGCAAAACATCTTTGATTTTATCGAAGAACACGAAATGGAATTATCCGATCAGGCTTACCGCGTGTTCACCCAACGAAAACGATATATCAATACCATCGATCAGGTAATTTCATTTTTGCAGAATAAAAATCAAACATTGGCACTGACCATTTGTTCCGGAGGCTACTTGCCGGAAGCAGGTCGTTTTCAAATGCAGGCAGATCATCAATATGCCTTTGGCACCATGGGTACCCATGATAAGGCAAGATACCTGGCCACCTTGTATCTGGAAGACATCGGAGATTTGCTCACAGAGACAATAGACCCCAATTTTGGTTTCAGCAGATATGCCGAAAGGCTGGCCAGAACAGCCACAAGTTTTGATCTTTTGCACGACGCATTGAATCAGCCGGACAGCCTCATCTCCACCATATTGGTGAATAAACTGGACAGCCATATTAGAGCATGCCGGCCCGATCTGGTTTGCATCACAGCACCTTTCCCGGGTAATGTATTCTGCGCCTTGCGTTGCGGCAAACACATTAAAGACAAGTACCCCGGTATAAAGATAGCTTTTGGAGGGGGATATGTAAATACAGAATTGCGCAGGGTTTATGACGAAAGAGTATTTGAATTTGTGGATTTTATATTGCTGGATGACGGAGAAGCCCCTTTGATGTGTCTGATCCAATATCTGGAAAATAAAAGACCGGTAGAAAAACTGAAACGAACATTTTGCTTAACCAACGGCACAGTGACATACATCAACGGGGCTGAAGAATTGGACATTCCCCAACGGGAAGTAGGCACACCGGATTACGGCGACCTTTTGCTGGACCGTTACCTGTCTGTTATCGAAATTGTTAACCCCATGCATCGCTTGTGGAGCGATGGCAGATGGAATAAACTCACCCTGGCGCACGGTTGTTACTGGGGGAAATGTTCGTTTTGCGATGTGACGCTGGATTATATTAAAAGATATGAACCGGTAAGTCCTGCGCTGTTGTGCGACCGCATTGAGCAAATAATTCAGCAAACTGGCCAGAATGGTTTTCATTTTGTGGATGAGGCCGCCCCGCCTGCTTTGATGCGCGACCTGGCTATAGAAATCATAAAAAGGGGCATAACAGTGGTCTGGTGGACCAATATTCGTTTTGAGAAAAGTTTTAGCGGGGATCTGTGTCGCTTATTGCGCCACTCCGGCTGTATAGCAGTTTCCGGAGGATTGGAAGTGGCTTCAGACAGATTGTTGGAAAAAATGAAAAAAGGAGTCACCGTTGAGCAGGTGGCTAAAGTAGGACAGCATTTTACGGACGCCGGTATTATGGTTCATGCCTACCTGATGTATGGCTTCCCGACCCAAACTGATCAGGAAACCATAGACAGCCTCGAAATGGTCAGACAGATGTTCGAAGCAGGTGTAGTGCAATCTGCATTCTGGCATCAGTTTGCCATGACGGCCCATAGCCCGGTGGGTCTGGAACCGTCATTGTTCCAGGTAGTGAGTACCGGTCCTGATTTTTTGGGTTTTGCTGAAAATGATATGTTTCATACCGATGTATTTGGCGCAGACCATGAAAAATACTCGGATGGCCTTAAAGCCTCTGTATTTAATTATATGCAGGGAGTAGCTTTTGACGAAGCGCTGGATTCCTGGTTCGATTTTGAAGTGCCCGATACAACCATACCCCCTGATTTTATTGAATCCGCTTTAAGTAATGAAACTGAGACACAACTTCGCCCCCATGACCAGGTGCTTTGGATTGGGGGAGATCCGATCGAACTGATTCTGATGCCGGTTAAACCCGTTAAAAATAAAACAAAGCAGCCGGACTTTGCAGAACTGATTGTATCCGGGCGAATGGACAATTTTTCTTTATATTTTGAACAGCCTGTAGCAGAATGGGTAGTAGATCTTTTGCAGAAAGCGTCGGTGGAAACAGGGTTAAAATTTACAGTAAGGGAAATGGCAGAAAGTTACATGGAATCGGGTTTAGGAGATTTTATTGATTTTCAGCAAACACCGGAATTTATGGCACTGCGGGAAAAAGGTTTGCTGATCGTTTAACCTGGCTCATAGTCAGAATTGGTGTTGTAAATTCCGGATGTAAATGATGGGTTCACAAAAAACAATTTGGGTACCATAAGAATAAATCCACAAGTATAGTAGAGAAGATAAAGTAGGCGTCTAAGACAATCGGTCTTAGTCTAGTTCGGCCATGGCCTGGCCGGCCAGATATCCACCGGTCCACGCCGCCTGAAAATTAAATCCACCGGTCACAGCATCAATATGCAGCACTTCACCTGCTAAAAACAAACCGGGTTGGGATTTACTTTCGAATGTCCTAAAATTGATCTGTTGCAGATCAACACCACCAGCCGTGACAAACTCTTCCTTAAATGTGGTTTTACCACTGACCCTGACTTCATAGTTTTTTAACACAGAAATAATGAATTGCATTTCCTGCTTCGATAAGGAAGCCCAGTTTTTTTCCGGATCTGAAATGGCGCTTGAAATCAGGTATTGCCATAATCGGCTCGGAATTCCAAATTGGGCATGGGCAAGTACTTTTTTCCTGGACATACTTTCCCGCAGCATGGGGAGCGCAGTATCCGGAACATCGGGAATCCAGTCAATAATAACTTCAAATTGATATTGTTTTTCAGCAAGTACAGTGGCACCCCAGGCGGAGGCCTTGAGTACAGCAGGGCCACTCAGACCCCAGTGGGTAATGAGCAAAGGCCCTTCAGTCCGGATTTTAGTACCTTTTAAATGAACAGTTACCCTGGGTACGGATAAGCCCATTAAGGTGCAGATGCTATGTTTACCAAGATTGAAAGTAAAAAGGGATGGAACCGGATCCACGATTTTATATCCGTGTTTGGCCAGCATGGCCCAGATAAACGGGCTGCTTCCCGTCGCGATCATCAGACGACGACATGAATAGACCATACCCTCTGTCCTGACCTCAAAAGCATATTTGTCTTCGGAATGATAGACATAATTTTTTACTTTTTGGTTTGTTAAAACCTCAATACCCAGTTTTTGAGTCAAGCCTTTAAAACAGTTGATAATGGTTTCCGAACTGTCTGAAACAGGAAACATCCTGCCGTCAGCTTCGGTTTTAAGAGCAACACCATGCTCCTTAAACCAGGCGATGGTCTGCAGCGGACCAAACGTATAAAATGGACCGAGGAGTTCTTTGGCGCCCCTGGGATAATATTGTACCAGCGTTTTGGGATCAGGACAATGGTGGGTTACATTGCACCTGCCTCCGCCGGAGATTTTTACCTTCTGAAGTACATCTTTCGATTGTTCCAGTATGATCACAGTAAGTCCGACATGCTTCAGACCGGCTGTGACCGCAGCAAAAAATCCGGCAGCCCCGCCTCCTACGATAATAATATCTGCAACTTTCATCCGGCAAAGGTAAAATAAAAAACCAGGAAGATACGGGCTTGTATTTCCTGGTTTTTTATGAGGTTAATTCTTCCAGACTTGTTTTATAAGAAGAATCGGCTGAATTGGAAGCAATTACGCAAAGGCGCAAATGATACCGCCCATAATGGAAGCAGTAAGCGCCCAGTATCCGACATTGATGAAAATATATTTCCAGCTTTTTCGCTCAAACAACGCGTTAGTTCCCATAATGGGAAGGAAGATAAATAGACCGGCAATAATACCATGGAATGCACCATGCTTAAATGTTCGGAACTCTGTGCCGTATTTGGTGATAAAATCCTGAGCATACAAAAATGCTTCAGACCCTTCTTTATCCACACCCAGATTTTGAAGCACACTAAAAACCCCCATTTGATGAATGACCAGAGGCGTAAGACTTACAGCCAGCATAATGCCAAATATCAAAGAGAAGCCAAATATTTTGACCATACTCGCGCCTTGCATTTTCTCTTCGGACATACCGGATTCTACCATCCAGGCTTTGCTGAATAATGGGCCATACCACAAGGCACCTACGGCAAGCGGAACCAAACCTGTGGCTAAAATCAGTAACCAGTTTAATGATAACATAATGTTTTGTGTTTTGATGTACACAAATGTATTTAAATTTTACATTGGCTGTATAAAGTGCTATTATATTTTAGATAAACAATAAACGACGCCTTTGACTCTGTTTAATTATCATTGGTTCAAAATATTTGTAAAGCCTCAAAATTGAAAGCTTCTGCCAGCTATTTTGGCAACAGGAATGAAAATACAACCTGAAATGTAGTGATTCGACCCCGGCTTAAAACACACGATTTATCCGTAATCCTGTATCATAGAATTCATGGCCCGGTACTTTTATCCGGTAGGATCACACGTTCACTGTACGCCGCTCCGAAAGCGCATTTCATTTCAGATCTTTCAAAAAGGAGGTTATAAGCCGGGTATATTTTTTTTTATTATCCTGAAAGGCATTGAGGTGTTTACCCTCGAAAATGGCCATATCCCGGGGCATATTACAGGCAGCAGAAAGCTCATTTCCCATGCTTATGGTGGTGAGATCGTCATGCGTATTATAAATGAAAAGTACTTTTTTGAGCGGTGCCAGGCATGATATACTTTTAATATAATCATGATGCCGGTTGATTCCGGGGAAAAAACGCATCAAAGATAACATCAGTAAATGTAAAGCCTTGTTCCTTTTTTTATAATAAGATAAATTGCTGTCCAAACAGTTTTCGATGATGATCGAGTCAAAAAGCTGATCCGAAAACGTGGAATAAGTAATGACGTGGGAGGCACCAAAGGATACACCATGGCCGGTTAAGCTTTGTTCCCGATACCGGTTTTTGACGTAGGTAACTACAGCTTTGATGTCGGATTCATAAGAAAAATCCTGAAACGGACTCTCTCCAAATCCATTATAATCAAATAAAACCACGCGATAACCCAGCTCAAGGTACATACCGGCGTGGCCTCTTTTAAGAAAAAACTGTTTGGCGTCAGATAAATAAGGGTGGGAGAGAACAACAGTTCCGGCAACTTTCGTTTCGGGACCTCTGACCAGCGCAGAAATAAACGAATGCCCTCTGCTGATACTTATTTTTTCCCAGCCAGCCTCCAGGCTGGTATCGGAATGATAGGAACGCCCTCTGGGGAGAAGTAATTGGTGGGCAAGCGTCCTTAAATATTTTTTCAAAGCATATAATTTTCGGACATGTAATTGAATCCGCAAAGATAATAATAATGGGAAGAGGAAAAAATAAAGGTGTCCTGCATACATTTTTATTATTTAAATATGAAAAAGACGATTTTATAACAGTCATATTATGAGTAAGTTTTATAATTAAAATTATTAATATCTCATTAATAAGGGTTTATGTATGATTAAAATGACATATAAATTGATTTTTATATTTTTTATTTCAATAATAAGATATACCTTTACATTTCCTTACGACAATAGATATGTCGGCCGGAGCAACCGATTTTTTTTAAACCCAAATCCGATTGTATGAACTTAGAACATTACACACCATTACATTTCTCCAAAAAGTCTTTTCATTTATCTCATTTCATTTCTACCCATTTTGAGCCTTTGTTACTCAGCCTCGTAGTTTTAACAGGAATCATAGGGTCTATTTATTTATTTGGACAGAATCTGGTACTGAATGAGACCGGAAGCTTGCAATCCGCAGGAAATCAGCCCGGGTCTTCATTGGTATCCGGCTTGTTTTTGAGTCATGAAGAGGAAGAATCAAACAATGACTTTGAGGATTATATCAAAATTGCAGGCAAAGTAGACGCAGGCAAGATTTTTTATTTTGATTTTCTGCAGGATGAAAAAGCATCCCGTTACGTCCTGGAAATGGGAGACGGCGTACGTTTGATTGTTACCCAGAAAAACCTGATGTACCAATATGCCGCTCCGGGAAAATACACCATTGAACTTAAGGAAATCAAAGGAGGATTGCTGAATTTGATTGGTACTAAAAAGATTAAAGTTAAATAAATACCAGGGGGCATTACATGCTGACCAACTGGCACAACGTAGTGTTTAACCTTAAAAACAGAATAAAACAGGGGTAAATAGACTTACCTGTTTACGGTATTTATTGGTTAAATCAAACTTTAGTGCCCTAGAAATATATAGAAAGACGGAACTTAAAACGATAACAGGTCCTGCTAAATGCTGATATCTGCCATTCTTTTAAATCTGAATAACTTCTTTATAACGATAAGTTACAATATAAGGGCTAACAGGTATTTATCCTTTCGGTTTTTTGCCGGACTAAATACCACGGTGGTCCCGCATCTGCCACTTACAATGCTTGTATGATATCATATTGTGTCAGAACAATCAGGTCGCCGGACAAGTCTCTGGCAATAACTGCAGGCACATTTTTGGAAATATATTTGTTTAAATCGCGTACAGGCAGGTCTGTTTTCACTAAAGGAAAAGGGGCTGCCATGATCTCCGAAACTTGTTTATCACTGTTCTGAAGAGGATTGTTTAATATAAATTCCAGTATCGTACTTTCTGTAACAGAGCCTACAATTTGATCACCATCCACCACTGGCAGCTGGGATATATCCAGATCTTTCATCATTTTAAGCACACTTTTGACCTTTTCAGTTGGGGGTACAGAAATGAATTTTTTATCTCTTTTGGAAATAATGAGGTCTTTAACTTTTAGTTCACTGTCCAGAAAACCCCGTTCGCGCATCCAGTCATCATTATAAAGTTTGCCAATATAGCGGCTGCCATGATCGTGAAACAATATAACGACAACATCGGTCGGTTTTAGTTTATCTTTCATTTGAAGTAATCCTGCAAGCGCTGATCCGGCACTATACCCAAGCAGCAGACCTTCTTCTTTGGCCAGCCGCCTCGCTGCAAGTGCTGCGTCTTTATCGGTCACCTTTTCGAAATGGTCGATCAGACTGAAATCTACATTTTTTGGTAGAATATCTTCCCCGATACCTTCAGTAATATAGGGATATATCTCTTTTCTGTCAAATATTCCCGTTTCGTGGTATTTTTTAAACACCGACCCATAGGTATCTATACCCCAGACCTGTATCTCCGGGTTTTGCTCTTTCAGATATTTGGCTACACCTGAAACGGTTCCCCCGGTACCTACACCTACTACAAAATGGGTGATTTTTCCATCCGTTTGTTGCCATATTTCAGGTCCCGTAGATTCATAATGCGCCTGCCGGTTGGACAAATTATCGTACTGGTTTAACCATGCCGAATTGGGTATTTCTTTACTGAGCTTTTCGGCAACAGAGTAGTAAGAACGCGGATCATCGGGCTCTACATTAGTGGGACAAACAATAACTTCTGCACCCACTGCCTTAAGCATATCTATTTTTTCTTTGGATTGTTTATCACTGGTTGTAAAGATACATTTATACCCTTTGACAGCGGCAGCCAGCGCAATGCCCATTCCCGTATTGCCGGATGTGCATTCAATAAATGTACCTCCCGGCTTTATTCTTCCATTTTTTTCAGCATCTTCTACCATTTTAAGCGCCATACGATCTTTGGTAGAATGACCCGGGTTAAATGTTTCGACTTTGCCTAAAACCAGACAAGGTAATCCTTCTGCTACTTTATTGAGTTTAACCATAGGCGTGTTTCCTATGGTCTCCAAAATATTATTCCGATAATCCATGTTATTATTTGATAGAGATGTAAATTATTTTGCAAAGATAGGTATTTCTGAATAATTGCGCTTAGTTTTTAATAAAACCAGCGGCTGACTCAATCCCATTCAGCCAAAGCCTCACCGGAGCAACAACGACATGAAGTTGTTATTGCAGAATGGACAAAAATGCTTTGGGACATCCAATGAAGACAGAAGCAATTTTGTCAGTAGAAAAGGAAGTAATAATTTGAATTAAATGCGGAAGTTAAAAACCATAGCCCGTCTTAATTGTAAAGCGGAAGGGACTTACCGCAACAGAATTAGGGTTTGGCCTTTGCACCGGACATGGGAATGATCTATGCCATTTCAAAACACAAGGCACGTTTATTCATTGGACGGGGTTGGGTTTTTCTCCTTTTCCTTTTCCTTATCTTTATCTTCGCCTTTGATACCGTCCATGGCCTCCACCGTCTTATCCCAGAAACCCTTGAATACTGGCTTTAAGGCAGAAAATACAGCTTTACCTTTTTCGGGCAGCGGCTCCAGCAGCGAATAAGTGAGCGATGCTGATTTGGTTTGTGGGTTGATGACGTTAAGACTGTTCAAAAGCCAGAATGCAAGGCTGAGCAAATAGGCAAAAAACAGTCCCTGAACGGCTCCCCCTGCCAGCTTATTAATAAAATTGATATGCACCGCTTCCAGCATGTCTTCCAGCTTTTTTCCGGCAAAACGGATCAGGGCCATCACTCCGATAAAAGTGAGCACCACCCCAAGAAGAAAGGAAATGGCGGGGCTCGTTTTTATGATACCCTGCAGTATATTGATGACAATCGGTGATAATTTTAACGCGGCTAAAATACCAATAACCAGGGATAAACTGTCAAAAACGGTTTTAATCAGCCCCCTGGTATATCCAAGATAAAATCCAAGCGATATAACAATAGCAACAATAATATCCAGTAACATAACCTGATTTTTACTGCAATGATAAAGATATAAACGTAATCAGTGGGTGTATATTCGACAAAAAGTACTAAAGCAAGGTTGAAATGATATTTTTTAAATCAAATTCGGATTTATTCATGGCATTGATTTTATGTCGTGCACCTTTCATCGTATTCATTCAGAAAATCGGTTCAGACAGGCATTGGATTTAAAGATGCAATCGACAACATATCTTCTCAAGGGGCAGTCAGACCAGACGGAAGGTGCAGTTTTCCTGACCACTTCTTTAGGAGCGGCATAAAGACTGCATTACTCATTTCCTGTAGCCATGGACATGAGGAGAATAAAAAGGTTTAACTTTTATGCCTGCTTCACTGAGAGAGAAACGTATTGCCATATATTAAAAACCTTGTAGAAATGTGCTTAAATTAAATTAGCATTAACCATAAAACTATTTGTTTACGACTACCCGGCTATTATCACTGATCAGGACATGATTTTTACTGACTTGTAGCACAGCGCTCTTGGGAAATATTTTATTAAAAGTATCATGGTAATACTTCGAAGCAGCCAGATTATCGGCTTCGGTATGTGCAAGGTGATTAAAAAGTATAAAACCGGCGTCACTTAAATTTTCAGCCACATCCTGAAGGAATGTTTGTGTAAGAAAAACATCCGGAATCTGATCATCGATAAATATATCAATACAAATCAGGTCATACCTGACTGAAGACTGCAGAACAAAAGCATAGGCATCAGCATGGATTAATTCTATGTCCGAATCGAGGTCATCCAAAGTGTATTTAGATGCCAGATAAATGACAGACTCATCAATTTCTACGCCGGTATAGGTATAGTTTTTAACGAATATTTTTTCAAGCATATACGGTATACTTCCAAGTCCGAAACCCAACACCAGAACATGATCGATAGGACGAACGGAAAGATCAATTTGCTCAAAAGCTTCCCGGAAATTGGTGTATTTGTCGGCATAAGAATAAATGGCATTGGGCGTACACAGCTGGTACCGGCCGTTTTTAAGTAAAACCTGAAGCGATTCATTATATTCTGATGTAACTGACTCCACATGTATTTCAGTGAAGTAGCTTAAAACTCTTTTAATCCACGGTGCTTTCATAACGTATTGTATTGTTGAGTGAGACAAATCACCCTGTTAATGGCTGGACATGATTTCGGTAAGGGCTTCAAGTATCTTTGTTACACCCCCCTGAATTTCATCCCTGGTAATAATCAGGGGTGGTGCAATCCGGAAGGAATTTTGATTAAATAAAAAATAATCGACCAATACACCTCTTGATATGATGGCATCTATAACGGGGGTCAGATGTGCTGCATTTTTAAGTGCAACACCCATCATCAGTCCGGAAGACCTGATTTCCTGTATCATAGGGTGTACAAGTTGTGCCCGGATAAAAGCTTCTTTTTCTCTGACCTCATCGATATAAGGATGATGGTTCAGCACTTTTAAGGTGGCTAGTGCAGCAGCCACACAAACCGGGTGCCCCCCAAATGTAGTGATATGCCCTAAAGATGGATTTTTCGCAAGATGCATCATCAGTTCCTTTTTTGCGACCAGTGCACCGATAGGCATACCGCCACCCATTCCTTTCGCAATAAGCAGGATGTCTGGCGTAATGCCATACTTCTGGTGCGCAAACATAAATCCGGTTCTTCCAAACCCGGTTTGTATTTCATCAAGTATCAGAAGTGTTCCGGTCTCATTGCACCTGTCACGTACTTTTTTTAGAAAGTCATTTTCCGGAGCAATGATACCTCTTTCTGCCTGTACCGCTTCAAGAATAATACAGGCTGTTTTTTCTGTTATCAGGTGCAGTTGTTCGGCTTTGTTAAATTCAATGTGCCGGACACCGGGTATTGTTGGATAAAAATGTCTGGTGAAATCATAATCGCTCCGAAGACTTTCAGCGGCAATAGTGCTGCCGTGATAAGCTTCTTTGCAGGAAATTATTTCGTTTCTGCCGGTACTTTTACGAGCCAGTTTTAGTGCAGCCTCTACCGCTTCCGTTCCACAGTTCACGAAATACGTGGAATCCAGCCCATTGTCCAGTATTTGACTGAGCAAAGTGGCATATTCCACCTGAGGAGCCTGAATATGTTCCCCATAGACCATAGTATGCATGTAAGTCGCAGCTTGTTTTTGAACAGCCTCAACGACTTCCGGATAGCCGTGCCCCAATGCACTGACTGAAATTCCAGAATTGAAATCCAGATATTTTTGCCCGGTGGTACTGAAAATATATACACCTGAAGCATGACTCACCTCAAGACACATGGACATCTCACTGGTTTGAGCAACATGGTTTAGAAATAGCCTTCGTAATGCCGACATCCGCTTTTTTATACAAAAGTACAAAAAATGCAACGCTTGTATTTTGAACCATCTGTTTTTGTTTCCAAACAAGCTATATGGTATATTTCAAACAACCTTCCTGGAAGAGCTTTTATGAATATAAAGGAATTAATCATTGAAATAAATTGCTTGTCAAATGGAATCTTTGGAAGGGATTATAAGGTGATATTTTATGGAATGTTGATATTTATATATATTAAATCTGTCAAACCTAATTATATTTTGCTTATTATTATCCCTTCAATCATGATATAGCCCATGTTTCAAAAAATATTGTTTTCTGTTACGGCATTGATCACCATTACGTTGGTGTTGTTTTTAAATGGAAACATCAGCCTGACCAAAGAGCCATTGCCTCCTTTTGGGAAATTTCTCAACCCGTTCAGTGGCGCATGGTCATCCAATGTGAATAATGAAAAGTCGGAAATTATTTTGAATGACTTTGGATTAAAAGATTCAGTTAAAATAATTTATGATGATCGTCGGGTAGCCCACATATTTGCCAAAAATATGGAAGATGCACTTTTTGCACAGGGATTTGCCGAAGCACAGAACAGGCTTTTTCAGATGGAATTTTTGTCAATGGCTGCTGCAGGCGAACTGTCGTCAATTTTTGGTAGCCGGACTATTGAAATTGACCTGGACAAAAGAAGAAGGGGTATGAAATACGCCGCCGAAAATGCTACAAGTGGCTGGGAAAAAACAAAAGACTACAATGCCGCATACCGGTATGTCGATGGCGTAAATGCATACATAAACAGCCTTACACCGGAATCGGTTCCCCTGGAGTTTAAACTGTTTAATATTAAACCCACCGTCTGGACTCCATTAAAGTCAGCACTGATTTTTAAACAAATGTCTTTAACACTGGCGGGCAGAAATGATGATATTGAAAACACAAATCTTTTAATTAAATTGGGTAAAGAAGATTTTAATTACCTGTATCCGGAAAGACAAACTGTAGAAAATGCGGTGATTCCGGAAGAAAAAAAATATGCCTTTGATACATTGTACGGCAGGAATCAGGACGAAAATGCGATGTACGACAAACCCATATTTAAAACATTTTATGAAAATAGAAATAAAGGGATTGGCAGCAATTCATGGGCTGTGCATGGTAGTAAAACGAAAACAGGTAATCCTATTTTCTGCAATGATCCACATTTAAGCCTGGGTTTGCCATCCATTTGGTTTGAAGTGCACATCCATACACCCGAATTTAATGCATATGGTGTATCGTTTCCTGGTTTTCCCGGAATCATGATTGGATTTAATGAACATATAGCTTGGGGAGAAACCAATGTGGGACAGGATGTGGAAGATACATTTGTCATTAAATGGACAAATAAAGAAAAAACAAAGTACCTGCTTGATGGGAAAGAAATGGAAGTTAGCTATAGAATTGAAAAAATTGAAGTTAAAGGCGCACCTGCTATCCTGGATACGGTAAAATACACCCATTGGGGACCGGTGTATGCAACTTCATTGAATGGAGAATGCGACCTGGCTATGAGGTGGATATGCCACGACATTCCGGATACGGGAGAGTATAATACATTTATTGATGCAATGAAGTGTAAAAATTACGATGATTACCTTCAGGCAACGGGTACGTACATCAGTCCGGCTCAGAATTTTGGTTTTGCATCAGTATCAGGAGATATTGCAATGCGTGTCAATGGAAGATTTCCGGCTAAATTTGCTCAGGATGGACGTTTTGTTGAAAACGGAGACAAAGCAGCCAATAATTGGCAGGCATGGATACCCAGAGCGCAGAATCCGCAAATCATGAATCCCCGTCGGGGTTTTGTTTCATCAGCCAATCAGGTAAGTGCAGACAAATCCTATCCGTATTACTTCACAGGTAAATTTGAACGGTATAGAAACAGAAGTGTCAATGATAAACTCACCGCAATGAATCAGATTTCTGTAGATGATATGAAGAAAATGCAATCGGATGCTTTTTCGTATAAAGCCTCTGATTTTATGATGGTGATAAAAAAAATGATCAGTACCGATGACCTTACCGCACAGGAAAAGCAAATCTACACCTTGCTGACGGAATGGGATTTTCAATACAAGGCTGATTCCGAAGCGCCTTCATTGTTTGATTTGCTCTATAAACGTATTTCCGAAAATACGTGGGATGAAATAGAAGCATGGCGAAAAGACATGGATGTAAACCTTCCGGAAGACTGGCGATTGTTGGAGATGATGGAAAAAGACCCCGGCAATAAATTTTTTGATATAGGGACAACTGCCTCAAAAGAAAAAGCAAATGACGTGGTATTGAAATCTGTGAAAGAGTCCATTGCTGCTTTTAACAAAATAAAAAATGAAAATGGTAACGCCCGGTGGGGAATCTATAAACCCCTGAACATATACCATCTTACCAGAATTCCTGCATTTTCATCCATGAATATTGCTGCAAATGGCTGCCCCGATGCCATAAATGCTACGGGTATTTCATTCGGACCCAGCTGGCGTATGATAGTGAGTCTTGAGCAGGATATAAAGGCATTTGGCGTTTACCCGGGAGGACAGTCCGGAAATCCGGCCAGCAAATACTATAAAAACATGGTGGAAACCTGGACGAAAGGGGAATACAACCAGTTAAATTTTGTCAAAAGTGTCGATCAACTCAAAGGAATGCAGACTCAGCTGATTCAAATAAATCCAAAATAATGAAAAAATTTGTATATATACCACTCATCATTGCATTTGCCTTCGTGCTTCAGTTATTTTTACCCTGGTGGATAATTTCCCCTGTTTGTTTTATCATTTGTTATATATTTCACCCGGGCAAATTTAATGCATTTGCTGGTTCTCTACTGTCTGTTTTTATGCTTTGGTCCCTTAAAGCCTGGTGGGCTGATCAGTATTTTGATACACCAATGTCAGATTTATTGGGAAATCTGTTGGGAAATATTTCGGGAGGAACGGTTATTTTTTTTACAGGAATCATCGGAGGACTGACTGGTGGTTGCAGCGGTTTGTTGGGAGATTGGATGCGGCAATTGGCAAAAAAATAAGTATTAAGCCAGAATGAAAGTAGTAGGCATCACAGGAGGTATTGGTTCAGGTAAAACTACCGTTTCCAAGCTATTTGAAACTTTAGGTATTCCTGTATATTACGCCGATGCGCAGGCAAAAAGAATGATGACTTCCAACCCAAAAGTAAAAAGAGAAGTCAAAGCATTGCTTGGGCCATTGGCTTACCATCAGAACGGAAAACCCAACAGAACTTATATTGCACATAAGGTATTTAACGATGCAGAAATTCTTAACAGACTCAATCAGATAGTTCACCCGGCTGTCAGAATGGATGCAGAGCGCTGGGTAGAGAGTTTTAAAACAAATCCGGAAACCCCATATGTGTTGCAGGAAGCAGCGCTTCTGGTAGAAACCGGAAGCTATAAAGGAATGAATGCGCTCATAGTGGTCTCCTGCCCGGAAGAAATCAGAATAGATAGGGTGATGCGCAGAGATAAACTGAATTATGAATCGGTGCTCCTGAAGATTAAAAATCAAATGAAGGAGGAAGAAAAAGTAAAAGTAGCTGATTTTGTAATTATTAATGATGGTAAAAGCCTGCTGATTCCTCAGGTCTGGGCAATCCATCGCAAACTGACTCAAAAATTGAAATGACAAATGAATTCTGGTAAAAAGATCATAAAAATTGGATTTGTTGTAATAGTAACCTTAGGACTATTAATATTTTTTGGACCCAAAGCAACGTTTGAAAAACCAAAATTGCTGGACACAGAAATTACTGCTTCTCTGGACTATCTGGATAGTTTTATTGAAAAAAAAGAATCCCTTGTTAAGGATCTGAAACCGGATAATCAGGCACGTATTATTTGGGCAAATGATTCATTAAAAAATAAAACAGAATACGCACTGGTTTATCTTCATGGCTTTTCAGCGAGCCAGGAGGAAGGTGATCCCGTGCATCAGAATTTTGGTAAGCGCTATGGAATGAATGTGTACCTGAGCAGGTTGGAAGATCACGGCCGGTTGGACAGCAATTCATTTATTGGACTTACGCCTGAAAATTTTTTACAATCAGCAGAAGATGCCATCGATATTGGTAAAAAATTGGGTAATAAGGTGATTGTTATGTCCTGTTCTACAGGCGGGACTTTGGCTGCCATACTGGCATCCGCAGGGGAAAACATTCATAGTATGATCTTGTATTCTCCAAATATCGATATTTACGACCAAATGTCTGAGGCATTGCTGTATCCATGGGGCAGGCAAATGTCATACGTTATCATGGGTGGGTCTTATAACCGGATCGTATATGATACACTGGCACAAAAATACTGGAATTCTGTATACCATACCAATGCCCTTTTTACCATAAAGTATCTGATAAAAACCTATATGAACGAACAATATTTTAAAAAAATTACAATGCCTGTGTTTATGGCATATTATTATAAAGACGAAGAAAATCAGGATAAAGTGGTTTCTGTAAAAAGAATGCTGGATTTTTTCGATCAGATTTCTACACCCGAAAATCAAAAAAGGAAAGTCGCTTTACCCAATGCAGGCAATCATGTAATTTCATCCTACATCATGTCAAAAGACATCATTGGGGTGGAGACCGAAACCTACAAATGGGCGGAAGAAGTATTGGGATTAAAACCTGTAAAATAAAGATTTATTTTAGACCCCGGTTTTGTAGGAGGGTAATTATTCGTTCAGCTTTTTGATATCCATTAGTTGCCAGATAAAGTTTGCCATTTATTTTTGCAACTAAAGCGGGAAAACCGGTAATACCCATAGATTTGGCCAGGTCAAACTCACTGTAAGCATCCATCTTAGCTTGTTTCTCTTCAAATTTTCTATGGAATACTTTTGGGTCCAGGCCGAATTTTATTGCTATCTGTACATAGGTGTCGGTGTCATTTGGCAGGTTGTTGTTTAAATAGAAAGACTCCTGAACCGCCTTGAAATAGGCGTATTTAATTTCCGGATTAAGTTTTCCGGCCAAAACAACAGCCCGGCATGCCGGTTCTGTATCATATAAAACATCATCGTTTTTAAGAATAGCAAAATTGAACCGCTGCCCGGTTGCTTGTTGTACTTCAATCCAGTGATGATGCAAAAAATCCTTAAGCTCCATCATTGTTTCTGTCCCACCGGCCCGTAATCCTCCCATAACCATTTCCATGGGTGTGTGCGGGAATGCATTTTTAATTTTATCAAGCTCTGGCGAAAAACCATAACACCACGAACACATCGGGTCACCTATATAAATTAGTGTATCTGTTTGGGCAATTGTTGATTCTGACATAAAAAGTGTATACAGTAGTAATAGGGAAGAATATTTAAAATATTGGAACATTGGTATTTTTTTTGCCTCAATGGAAATGAATTATCAGACCGTTGACCCTGAAAGCATGAACGGATTTAATATTTAATTGATTTATTCAGCCCTTTCATGATCATACTAATTTGGTTATACCTGATCGGTAACATCGTCTCATGGGTATATCAGATATTTTATTCTGGTTTTTTTAAATGCATCCAGACCTGCTTTCCAGCTTGACCTGATTTCTGCTTCGGTATTTCCTTCCATAATCTGTTTTCTCAACTGATCAGTTCCGGCAAGTTTATCGAAAAACAGGTTTTCCAAAAAGAATGGTTGCTTTTGGGTTTTCATTTGTTGATAAAAATCCAGAAGGTAGCCTAAGTGAATACTTTTGTTTTCCATAATGCTCCCAATGGTATTTTTACTTAAATCGACACCAAAACAAAGCTTTCCGCGGTGAGGAGGGTCTTTGGCTCCCTCATTTTGTTCTGGCGTAAATGAAAAATCGGATTGCAACATTGGGTGACCTATCACCTGAAATGGTTTGTCAGTACCCCTTCCCAAACTTAAAAAAGTACCTTCAAACAAACAAACGGAAGGATAAAGAAGGATTGATTTAATATTTGGTAAATTAGGACTAGGTTTTACTGGTAATTCAAAATAAGTTTGGTGCGTATAGTTTTTACAGGGGATCACGCTGAGATCACAACGTATACCCCCGTTTAGCCAGCCTTCTCCATTGATCATTTTGGCATATTCGCCTATTGTCATCCCATACACGATTGGAACAGCATGCATACCAACAAATGATTTAAATTCCATATTCAAAACCGGTCCATCTATAAAATAGGAATTTGGATTGGGACGATCAAGCACCACCATGGGGATTTTTTGTTCACCACATGCTTCCATTACGTAGTGTAGGGTGGAAATATAAGTGTAGAACCTGACCCCGACATCCTGAATATCAAAAACCAGCACATCAATATCTTTAAGGTCTTCAGGAAGAGGCTTTTTCTTTTTGCCATATAGCGATACAATGGGTATCCCTGTTTTTATGTCTTTGGAGTCGCTGATAAGCTCTCCGGCTTCAGCTTTTCCTCTGATGCCGTGCTCCGGGGCAAAAATGACCCTGACATCTATTCCAAGCTTGAGAAGGGTATCTACCAGATGGACAGATTTTACCAGACTGGTTTGATTGACTACCAAAGCGACTCTTTTACCTTGTAGTAGGGGATGGTATAAGGCTATTCGTTCTGCGGCCACTACAAGCGTCGTATCCGAAACGATCGGCGGTGGGACGCCGACCCGTGTTTTTTCTGCACTACAACTTGTGAGCAACACAACCATAAAACTATATAAAAAAAGGGGCATACTATAAGTTTTAGTAATTTGGACAGGAATTATAACAAATATAAAAAAGCAAAGTTCTTCATCAATTTGTTTATTGCTTTTTTCATCTAAATGGATGGTTTAGATATTTTATTATTGAGATTAAATATTTGTAATTCAATGATTTGTATTCGAAATATTTAACATTACCTGACATTATCTAAAAACAAAAAAGCTCTTTTTATGAATTATTTAAAATGTCTTTAATTTGTATAATAATAAATGGGGTCGATCAATGCTGCATTTAACCACAGGGTTCTTTTCTTCTGGTATCGGTAATACCCAGAATTTTCCAGACTTGATTTATTTTTACCATAGTAAAAAGGTTAACGCCACAATGGTTAAGTTTTTGATTAATATAAAATTCATAGGGTGTCCAGACCATGGCCATAGGCCCGTCAATAAATATCTGATAACTGAGCAATTTTTCCTCAAGGTTTAGCCCGGGCTCTTTTTTGGCGACGGCTTGTAAAAAAGTTTCCCCTGTTTCATGGGCCAGCACGGTTTGCCCTGCCTTATTTACCATGATACTTTTAAGGAAAAAATCGGGGGTAAAGGTACTTTTTACCAGCGTCGAATCAAACGTACTCATTCCTAAAAACATTTTTTGAATCGTTTCTTTAATCCCGGATTGATCATCCTGACCTATTGATTTTGCGGTTAATAGGGTCAACATGGAGATTACTAATAAATATTTGGTTTTGAGCATACTTTCGGATATCAAAATGGTCATATTGTGGTTTATAATCATTTATTTTGTGCTTTTATTTTGGAATGGAGCGTTTAAGTGTTCTTTTACAAAACAAATTAATAACATTATTTATTATGATGTTATATTATTATTTGACTAAATATTTATTTTATGTCTGAAAAGGCGATGGTAACACCATATTCAGAATCAGATGATTCGAAAAAAGGGCAGGTAACCCGCATGTTTGATAAAATTGCACCTTATTATGATAATCTGAATCGGGTTCTTTCATTAGGCATAGATGTGATCTGGCGAAAAAAAGCCATTCGGATGCTACAGCAGGAGTCCCCGAAGACCATTTTAGATATTGCCACAGGAACTGCTGACCTTGCGATTGAAGCAGCCAGAGTAATGAAGACCGCAAAAATAACAGGCCTTGACATTTCTGCCAACATGCTTAAAATTGGGGATGAAAAAATCGCCAAATATCATCTGCAACAGATGATTAACCTTGAACTGGGAGATAGTGAAAATTTAAAATATGATTCAAACAGCTTTGATGCAGTGATGGCCGCATTTGGTGTTCGAAATTTTGAAAACCTGGAGAAAGGACTTTCTGAAATGTTCAGAGTACTTAAACCTGGAGGAACATTAATGGTCCTGGAATTTTCAAAACCCAGACATTTCCCTTTAAAACAATTATTTAATGTATACTTTAAATATATTTTACCCGTTATTGGAAAGGTAAGATCAAAAGATGAAAAAGCATATAAGTATTTGTACGAATCTGTTCAGGCATTCCCTGACTACAATGATTTTACAGATATATTAAAACATCTTGGATTTTCCCAGGCAAATTATAAAGTATTAAGCGCAGGCATATGTTGCATTTATCTGGCAAAAAAATAGGATTTTGGATCGGCATAATGATATGTAGTTTTCCTCTTTTAGCACAAATTGGAGGCAAAGACAATTATAATTTCAGAGATTTCAATCGTAAATCGTATTATTTTGGTATCAATATCGGTTTTAATAATTCAGGTTATAAAATCCAGCAGTCAGGGTTTTTTATTAACAATGACAGCATAAAAGTAACAGAAGGTAAAAGTGAAATTGGTGTCAATATGCACATGGTTACCAACCTGAAACTGGGCGAGTACTTCGATTTCCGGTTTCTACCAGGCTTTTCTTTTGCGCAGCGTGGCTTGCAATTTACCAGCGTAGTTAATTCCGAAGTCATTGAAAGAAAAATTGAATCTGTTTTTTTTGAGTTACCATTTCACATCCGGTTTAAATCAGAACCATACAAAGACAAACGCCTTTTTGTTGTGGCAGGACTAAAATATAGTTATGATGTACAGACCAACTCTAAATCTAGAAAATCGCTGATTAAAATTGCACCCCATGATTTTCAGTATGAAATAGGTGTTGGCATGCAAATGTTCTACCCTTACTTTATATTTTCCCCTGAAATAAAATTTTCAAGAGGATTGGGAAATATACTGATTTATGATAAAACACAAAATGAAGCGCGAGTACTGGAAAATGTAGTTTCTCAGATATTCACCATTTCCTTTAATTTTGAAGGATAAGTAGTTTTATTAGGGTAGTAAATAAAACGCAAGTCTTCATTTTAAACTGCTTTTCTGAACCCTTTATAAAGTTTTTTCCTCATCCCCGCATACGGTCAAGTAAGTTACTGATTTGTTCATACTCTTCGTCAGTCAGAGATTTAAGCTGGCCATCCAAATGGTGTACTTCAGTCGAAATAAGGTCCACAGCAGCAAGCCCTTTTAAAGTTAGCGTAATATTCACCTTTCTTTTATTTTCAGGGCATATCTTCCTGTCCAGTAAACCCATATTGACGAGTTTGTCGATCAGCCGGGTTAAATCGCGGCCTTTATCAAGCATGACTTCTTTTATGTAGCCGGGAGAAACCGGTTCAGGATGTTTACCCTTCAGAATACGTAATATATTGAAATGCTGACCCTGTATAGCATGTTTTTCAAATACCTTTAAATGCGCATCTCTGAAGTAATTGGATGTGTAAAATAAATTTATAATCGCTTTTTGATAACTGTCTTTGAACCGGGTTTGTCGGATTAATTTATCTATTTCCATTTGTCATTGGTAAAAGAAACAAAATTGTATAAATCTTGCTGTATCTGTATTAAATTTAACAAAGTTTCAACCTTATTTGTTGCAACAGACAATGTTTTTCAGGCAATACCAGATCAATTATTCCGAAAAATAAAAATACCCGGGTATAATCCCCGTGCGGTATCTGCCCGATGCCATTGTATCCGGATTGATTATTAACACCCGGCCGGCCGATTGATAATCAAGGGCATCTGCAAGATATATATTGCCTTTGGAAACATCATACCCAATGGCATAAAAAGAACCATCAAATATGGATTCTTTTTCAAAAGTTACATCCCCGATATCATGGACCAGCACCTGATTGTCCATAAGGAAATATAACTTGTCACCGGATTTATTTTTTACCAGTCCGTTAGCACCGGTTGACAATTCATAAGTAGCCACAACCTGATCATTTTTTAATCTTTGTAATGCACCTTTTGTATTTAATGCAGGATTGTCCCAGTTAAAATATCCGGAACATAAAACCCAGATATCCTCATTTTTATCAACAATCATTGCAGTTGGGCTGTCAGCTGTATTTATAGTTTTAAGAATTTGATTGGTTTCCGTATCTATTACAACGACTCTTTTCTCCTTATCCAGGCTGGCTGATGATATGGCTACATACAATTTTTTATTTTGTATAATCATACCTTCAGGCGCTCCGCCGGTAAAGATGGGAGCTGAAAGTTTTAGGGATACAGGATCGATTTCATAGATTGCTCCGGATTTCCTGTCCTCACCCCAGCTTGCTACATATAGTTTGTTATTATCGGAAACAAAATTTCTGGCTCCGGCAATAGGGTTTATCTCTCCCGAAGAAACAAAATCTTTAGATCGGACTACCTGAACTTTTCCACCATTGTTTATTGAAATAAAGTACTTGTCTTTAAATTTGATCATGGCCTGGGCTATATTCCCGAGCACCTGCCCGGGATTGGATGAACCGTATACATCCTGTATTGTATCCCTGTTGTTGTGAAATGTAATGGTACCGGTCCCTGAATTATAGGGTCCCTGATTTACTACAAAAATTCCCGTCGAATAGTCAATTGGAATTTTAACGTCCTCTTTGTGACATGAAATCATCAGCACGATAAAAAAAGCAGATATAAGTATATTACATTTCATGTATTAGAATTATAAGGTGAATTAATATTTTGGATTTATTTGATAGGTACATTGAATTTCAGCCTGTATTCCGGGCATGGGAAAAAAATTGATCAGATTATATGACGTATTTAGTACGTTTTGTAACAATAAGCTATATTTAAAAGGAGAGCATTGATAGGAATAGGCAGCATTAACCAAATGTATCCGGGGCAAAGCGTGGGAATGATCCGGAGTATCAAACCGTTTTCCGGTATAAAAATAGGAAAGTTGCCATTGATGATTCCGGTACCTGCTTTGTATCGTGCCATTTAATTTATGACCGGGAATATAAATCAATTGTTTGCCAATTAAATTTACATTGGTATAATGCGACAAGGCGTGCGTCTGATTATAGGAATATTGTATCTCAGAGGTAAAATGCCATTGATTTCTGTTAAACTGGCGACCGATTTGGATGTCCATACCACGGCTAAATACAGTTTTCTGATTTATGGCTTCCCAAAGCCCGGTAGCCTGAGGTACCCACTGTATCCAATTTCGAACATGATTTCCATATACGCTGCAATTCAAATTGAAAGTACCAAGTTGCATTTCGGCTTTTAATTCTCCCATCCATGATTTTTCAACTTTAAGTTGAGTATTTCCACCTGTAGGCCAAAACAAATCATTAAAGCCCGGAAGCGTATAATTTCGGTTAACCTGAAGTTGAAGTACTTTATATTTTTGAACTATAGTGAGTGATACCGGCATCCACTCGCCGTTCACCAGGTCCTGCCTGATGGCATATTGAGAAAAATAGTTTCCCCGGCTTACATTTTTACTAAATTTTAGTTGCGCTGTCCCCCTTTTTTTTACATCATTATAAAAATTGGCAACAGCAACATCTGACCTCCATATTATAGAACTATAATAGCTTTGTTTATGATCGTAGTATTCCAGTTTGCCATTATATATATAAAGCTTTGATTTGGAATCTATGCCCGGAGCTGTAAAATTTATTTTTTCATGAAGATATGCCATACTGGTTTTTAATACACTGGACCTAAAATACACAGCATGACCAAATTTTAGCCGCAAATTGGCATCGTTTTGCGCCTGTAAAACCGGAGCTGCAGTGATGCTCATGGGTATAATTCGGCCTGCCTGCTGTAGCCATAGATCAAAAGAAAGGGATTGGTTTTTACCGGGCAGGTAATTGCCATGGTATACAAAATTTATTTTTTTAAAGTCGGTTGCAGCTCTTTGATTGTTTCTGTTTTGAAATTTGTAGTAGAAGAGATTTTTGTCCATAGCAGCTTCTACGCCAACAGAACTTTTATACTTCTTAGTATTCATGGCAGTTAGCAATGTGAAGGAATAATTTTGCAAAGTGGAGACGCCGATGGAGATGTTCAATGGTGAAATCATGTTTAGCCGTCCAAGTTCTATTGTTCCTGACATTCCATTATTTCCAATCAGCGCAAGGTTACCCGCAGTAAAAAACCGGGTACCATCAAAGATTCTGGAAGGAATGAGGCTTAGATCTGAACTGCCATTCAGCGTGCTTTGCAGATTTACACCCTCCCAGAGGATAGGCATATGCCTGTTACCCATACCCCGGTGCAAAAATGTGGTCAACCCACCAGGCGTACTCATCTGCACCTGACCTGACGAAATGGATTGCAAAAAACCATAAACCGAATTTGAAAATGCAGTTTTTGATATCGCTTTGTTTTCTTTACCATGAAGTTGGTAATATGAACTGTCTTTGATCAGCACAGAATCCAGGGTTATTTGTCCTTCAGTGCATTGACATACACCGAGCATAGCAATGAACATAAATACAGCCTTTATTATCAAACGGGTCACTGTTTATTTTTATAAGGGAAATCAAGTAAACAGCAATCAAACACACCATAAACTATGGAGAACAAGCCATGCCATGTTTTATATCGTATGTATTGCTTAACTTTTATTCCCGAAAGTTTTTCAATATGGGCAACTAAGGCAGGTCTTCTGACTTTTTCACTTTTAACACCTTCCCGTAACATTTATACAGTGGTTTGTTGTTAAAAGTACATGATGAAAATTACAGCTACGGGTATAGTTCCGGATTTTCACCGGATTCCCTTTTAAAGTATCAGTTTTATCCAATACTACCTGAATTGCAGGTCAAAGATAATTTTTTATTACAAAATAAGGGAATAAAAAGAGCCGTTCAGACTGTAAATGCTAAACGGCTCCTTATAAATTGCCTGGAGGTATACTCCTTTATATTGATTATAATACAGTTACGTCACCGGAATAAAATTTAACAGTGCCATCAGTTAATTCAATTTCAAGTTTAAATACATAAACTCCCGGAAGCACAGGTTTGGAATCAAACTTGCCATTCCATCCCTGAGATGGGTCACCCGCAGCTATATTCTCCTTGGCGAATACTTTATTGCCCCATCGGTCATAAATGTTCATAGATTTGATGATCTTAATATTGGAATAGGACTGAATGTAAAAGCTTGGATTGTTGCCGTCAGAACTTAAAACGTTCGGGAAGATAATATCAATGATTTTTATGACGGTTACATCAAAACAATCTGATATAGAACAACCAGCATTGTAGTACACTACAGCACAATATTGCTGGTTTTCTGTTGGCGTGACCTGTATTTTGGAACAGTTTACCCCACGGCATACCACAACTCCTTTATTATCCTTCCACACAATAGAATCAATAGACGAACTCAAACCAACAATATTAATAGCCAGTTCAGTTGTATTTCCTAAATTAACAGTAGCAACACCACTTATTGTAGCCGTTGGCGTTACCGCACTTCCTATGGTAAATGATGCTGTATCTGAACATTTATTGACATCAGTCACCACAAGCTGATAACTCGCCGGAGGCAGGTTAATCTGAGGTAACGTTACAACATTGCCATTAAGCTGATAAGTTAATGGAAGTGCACCCCCTTGAGTAACTGCATCCATATTACCAGTGTTATCAAGGTAACAATCAGGTTGAATCGCAGTAACGTTAAGTACTGGATTGGCATAAATTTCAATGCTGATACTGTCTTTGTAATCACAACTTTCTTCTGTATGGTTGTAAAAGAACTTGTATTTCCCTGGTAATTTTCCGTTTGGATCAAATATTCCGGTAGAGGAAATACCTGTTCCTGACCATGATCCGCTACCGGTACCGGAAGAACCGGTCAGAACGACATCAAGTGGAACAGGAGTAACTATGCTTCCCTCACAGAATTGGCTGATCGGAGTGCTTAATGTAAGTTTTACAGGTGGGCAATCTTTGGCTACACACACCCTTGAAGAAGGAATGGCAGGACAGGCACAAGTGGATATCGGTATTATTTCAATCTCCACGTTTTCACCTACCATCAGGTTATTAACAAGGTAATTGAGCGTATTCTGATTGCCTTTGGATACATTATTTATTTTGACCTGATACTGGTCTGCACAGGAAATATCATTCCATCCAAATGTGACCGATGTGGTAGTTTGCTGACAGGTAATAACTACGGTATCCAGTACAGGATCTACCTGGACATTCAGGTTTGACAGGTCAGAAATACATCCTGTATTCCCGGAAAGTAAACCAAGAATGTAATTACCATCTCCCGGAAAGACAACATTGTAATCATTAGTAATACCTATTCTGCTTATTGTTACCCCTGAAGGCAATTTCCAGTCCAAAGGAACATTAGCTGTACCGGTATACTTTATAACATAATTGTCAGTTTCACAAATCAAATTAGCACCTGTAAAAGTTGAAACAGGTTTGTTTATAATGGTGATCTTCATCGTTGTATCTTTGGTACAACTGCCATCTGCAAGCGAAATTTTAATTGTATGGGTTCCAGCTCCGGCAACATTTGGATTAAATACCGCTGATTTATCTGTGGCACCGGCGGTTACACCCGGACCAGACCACGTAAGGGTCTGATTTGGAGACTGTAATCCTCCGGTAATGGTCGCATTGATATTTATTACAGGCATATTGCTGGTCAGACACAGTGTCGTGTCTTTCTGGGAAAACTTGATAGATACAGGCGGACAATCCAGTGTGCGGCAAGTCAGGGTATCTGACACACCGGGACATGAATTATTGCTGATTCCGGATACAATCAGGGTGTAATTGGTTCCTACCGCCAGATTGTTCAGGGATAGCATGGATTGGGTTGAATTTGGCAACGCCTGCCCATTGAGTGTCAAAGCGAACCCTGAAGTACTGGTTAAATTGTTCCAGTCAAAGGTCATGACGGTGGCGCCAACTGTCGGACAGGTTACAATAACCGGTGGTATCCTTGGTTCCACAGTTACGGAATAACTGGATGGGTCAGAAGTACAACCATCTTTTATGGTCGTTAACGTGATGGTTTTGTTACCCGGTGTATTCCAGCCAATGGCAAATGGACCCGCTCCTGTACCAGGTGATTTGACATCTGGCCCAAAGTTCCAGTTAAAGGTACCACCAGACGTAATACTACCTGTGTATACAATATTTGCTGTACTGTCCTGACAAATAATATTATCCCCGTTGAATACGGAAGTAGGTTTGGCTTTAACCGAAATGCTGGTGAAAGCAGCAGGAGAAATACATCCGGTAGCATCAGTATACACAAGCAAAATCTGATGCGGCAATGCGGAGGCACCGGCTACCTTTGGATCAAAAATACCCGTTGTTGGGTCTGCAATACCTGCTCCGGTAAATTTATAATTTCCATTCGTAGTCGTGGAGTTTACAAAACTTTTAAGATCAACGGTGGGTGATGTAGCCTCAAGACATATATCGGGTATAGGATCAAAACTCACTTGTTCCGGAACGCAATTTTGTGTGATACAACCTCCGGAACTCACCAGATTTCCGCACGGATGATTAGTGAAGAAAGTAGCAGTGATATCCACATTGACACCTTCCGCCAGACCACTTACTGTAAACGTATTTCCGGAGAGTACGCCGCTTTGACCAGAATTCACAATAATAGCCGGAGGCATAGTTTCTCCCTGAACCGCCGTCCAGAAAAACTCTATGGAATTTGTTCCCGGATTGCATCCGATATTGGGAGGCGCAAGTTCATTGACAACTAAAACCGAATCTGCGGGTGAATTAGTTATACACCCTTGATTGTCAACGCTTAGCGTAATGTATTTTATACCACTGTCTGTCCATTCCACCACCAGGGAGTCGACCCCGTTCGAGCCGGGACCGGCAATAATATTACCCCCGCTGACATTCCAGGTAAAATCATAACCCGGCAATGCGGTGGACTGATATATAACACTGGCATCATCCGTAATACAAATAACGGAATCAGCAGCAAAACTGGCTAAAGGATACGGAATGACTTTAACAGTATCGCAAAGCGATGGGCTGTTGCCACACGCATTGGATGTTCTTACACATATTTTACCGCCTGGTGTATTACCCCAGACTATTTTAAGCGTATCATTATTAGTGCCATTTACATAAGGTAGGCCTGCAGGATAGGTCCATGTAAAATTATTGGCTCCATCTGAGCTGGTAGCAATATAGCGCAAGGTATCGGATGTAGCACACAACAAATCCATCCAGGGCGACATTTGAAGCGGAATAGCCGGCACCTGATTTCCAATATCTAATATATATTCATGCGGCACTACGCAGGTTTTTCCTTCCATCGTCATGGTAACTTCAACAGTATACGTACCACTGGAGGGCACAATCATCGTGGTAGGGTCATTGTCCGGATTACCATCATCCACAATTTCACCGGCCTCATTTTTCCAGGTAATCGTTGTCGTAAGGGTCGGGTAGTCTAGTGGCGTATAGTAAAACTTCAGTCCAAAGCCACCGGTGGCACATCCAAGTTCTTCAAACGTACCGTCTACATATAAATTGATAAGTTCGACAATGATAGTACTGTCACACATGTTTTTATCCGGTACTATTAATTCAACAGGTTCAGTGGGCCCGGTAAACCAGATTCCACCAAAAATGATAGGGAATTCATCATTACATAGTATTCTTCGGGCATTATATGGCGGACTTAACGCAAATGTATCCAAAAATACAGTCTGATCGAAAATACACCCCTGATCCATTACCGTAACGGTATTGATACCCTTTATAAATGTATGATTGGGTTTTAACCAGCCCAATTTTCCATCGTCGTTAGGGTCTGTGTCTCCGCTTTCATCTTTTGTTGGTCCGGTGTAAAAAGGCACCAGATCCGGACAGATGGTTACAGTTCCAAAATCTTCATCATCGGGATGTTTAACTTCGATAACCAAAGATTGTTTAACTGTGGTGGCGAAGCACTTATTGCTAATTTCTTCAATGGTAAAGGTATAATTACCCAATTCGGTCACAGTAAAATTTAATGTATCTTTAGTCGTTGTTCTAAAAGTTACTATACCGGATGGTGAGGTAATTTTCCATTTGAATTTGCCATTCAGATTGGAATACCCTGTATTCACTTGAACAGCAACCGTATTGTTGGGGCAAATTGGCGAACAGTCCGTTGAAATACAAACCACATCCGTGGGTTCTTCAAGGGTGAATTGCTGAAAATCACCTAATATATTCATTTCATAGCTGCACACACTACCACCGCAACCATCAACCCAGAAGAAATAGGTGTTCCCGGGCGTAAGGATAGAACTGCTGATTTGTACCGTATTTGTGGTACAGGGGTTAGCCATACAGAATACAGATTCTGTAAACGTACAATCTGTGTAGATACCCAACTGTATACCTTGTTGGTTGCCAACAGTGGTGCAGGCAAAAGGTACGATTTCAATTAAATAATTTCCCGTCCCTGCAATGAAAGCAAACCATGACATATTGTGTGGCGCACCCTGTCCTTCACAGAGTGGGGAAGGGGCCGGTCCGACTAAAGGTGGGGATGGCATACGCGCACACCCAAGGTCAAGAATGGTCAGATCACAAAACGTATCCATCACTGTTTCGCACGAAGGTGCTGCCAGCGAGTTTTGAGCACTACAGTCAAATTTAAAACATAAATCGATGGTTTCATTGGTTACGCCATCCGGATCAGGTTCCAGACCACACCGGAAACTGACCACCGCCGTATTTACCGGTCCTGTAGCAGGACCACCGCCGTTATCGTCTTTATCAACATCATTATTTGGGTCCTCCGTTGGAGTACAGCTTACCAAACCATTGAGTGGATTTCCCGGTCCAAAATTACTGCTGCTTACAGAAATATAATAATCTCCCGGTTTGATAGAAAACATGTAATCCCCCGCAGCATTGGTAGTAGTAGAAGCCACTACAGAACCATCTATGCCGGATATGAGATCTACATCCACACCGGTGGTTCCTGGTTCTGTGCCTTGTTGCATACCATCATCATCCTGTTCAATCCATACCGTTCCTATAATAATAATATTTTTATAAATACCGGCATCGATGGCATCCGTGTTTTCATTGGAATTGATGACTAAAGGAACAACCAGATTACCCCCACCGTCAAAATCATTATCTGTGGCATCTCCACCCACATCTGACGGAGAAAAGAACCACATCGGTGGCGCAGTGACAACAATTTCGTATTCTCCGGGTCTGAGATTGGTAAACAAATAAGCTCCTGCAGGATCAGTGTTCATAGGGCCCACTGGGTTGTTATTTACGTCAGTTACTGCCCATCCATTTCGGAAATTAATGGTCACGGCTACATTGTCAACACCGACTTCACCGGCATCCTGGATTCCGTTTGCATCGGAGTCGTGCCAAACAAAATTACCAATGGACACAGGCTGGTAAAAACCACCATCAATTCCTGCCTCTACTTCACCGGAAAGGATTTCAATATCAAAGGTCATATTTCCGTTGGACTGATCCACATCGGAGTCATCGTCCGCGTCCGTGGCATCATTGGCTCCACCGGTAACATTATACCGGTTCGGATAGTATCCTCCTGGTGGAGTGAAAGTCAGTTTATACATACCGGGCTTTAAATTAGGAAAGGAATAATTTCCGGATCCGTTGGAAACTACAGGGTTTATTGGGTTACCATTTACGTCAGTAACAGCCCCACCCATATTATCAGTGATACTAATGGTGACACCCGGTAAAGGATTCGGATCATTTTGTATTCCATCTCCGTTAAAATCGATCCACGTAAAATCGCCTAAAGTTCCAGCCCTGTAATAGCCACCATCCGTATCCATATCCATATCTCCGGATTCCAGTGTAATTACATCGGTCTCTCCGGTTGTCACATCGGCATCACTGTCTATTACAACATTGCCGGCTCCTTTGGTGGTTCTGAAATATCCAATAAAATTGTTGAAAGTAACAATGTAACTTCCGGGTTTGAGCACGTCAAATACATAGGCCCCCGCCGGACCGGATACAACAGGACCAGCAGGCGTTCCATTGGCTTTGGTAACCCCAAGTCCACCTGACGTGGTAATACTGATAGTCACCCCATTTAAGAAAGGCTCACCGGCATCTTGAAGGCCATTGCCATTCATATCTTCCCAAACGTAGTTTCCAATTTTTACCGCTTCAAAGAGCCCCGCATCGATGTCATCTATGGCATCGCCGGAAATAACAGTAACGGATGGTGTTACACCACTCATATTGGCATCACTGTCCAGATTGTCCGCCGTTTGATTGGCATCCGTATAAAAAAAGTTGGCAGGCAACGCCCCGAAGGTTACCGTGTAGGTACCGGGAGCAAGGTTGGTAAATTGATAAAATCCGGCTCCGTTGGAAAAAACATTGAGTGGTGCAATGGGCGTACCGGTACCGTCAGTTCCGGTTAAAGTGACAGAAAGCCCCGGATAGGCGGGTTCGCCCTCCTGTATGCCATTTCCGTTCAGATCTTCCCATACAAAATCTCCAATGGTGACAGGTTCGTAATATCCCGCATCCACATTATTAATAATGTCTCCGCTGAGCAACGAATAATTTGCCGTCACACCGGTAGACCTGTTTGCATCACTGTCATTGATGTCTGATCCCACATTCTGAAAGGTGAGCACAAGTGGCGCTGCAGTGGCACTCTCAAATGTAGCAAAATAATCTCCCGGAGGCAAATTGCTGAAAGTATACGATCCTGTAGTATTTACCGGACCATAAGTTGTTCCATTACCCGCATTTTCTAAAACTACCGACACAGCAAAAGGCAATGATCCGCCATCATCGTCCTGTCCGTTACCATTCACGTCAAGAAATACATCGCCATTAATTTCACCGGGTAAATAATAACCCGCTGAGGCACTATTTTGTACCGGATAATTAATTAATGGCGAGGATCCGGAAGCGGGAGTCAGTAAAATATATGCTCCTTCAGGATTTTGAAAAACTACCTGATAGTTTCCATTGCTGGCAACAGCAAAGACATATTGACCTGCTACAGGTTGAGTAGGCACTATCATGGTATTAAACTCCGCGGTAAACCCATCCATATCCATGTCGAAGAAAAGAGTCGGATTTAATCCGCCTATTCCGGGTTCACCAATATTTTGTATGCCATTTCCGTTCAGATCTTCATAAATGGTTACGATTACCTGGGCATTCATAAATGCCGGAATGAATAAACAGAATACAATAATCGATTTTACTAATTTAAACATTCTCAAAGATTTGTTGAATAAACTGATTCTATTTAGATATAAATGGGGCTACAAAGTAAATAAAAATAAAAACAAAAAGTCATATATACCCAAAAATTATATCAGCTGCATTTTTTATGATAGGGTAATTTAGGATCAAATTATTTTTAATAAAAAAATATTATACTGTATTTTATTAATTAAGTAATTTTTAAACTTAAAATGTTTTACCTGGATATCCTGTTTTAAAATTTAATTTTAAAACATTTTTCTACCTGAGGTTAATGGAACCGGAATATTATTTTTGTAGAAAAGGAATTTTTTTAACCCATAGGTAAAAAAAGTCAGTGACAACACCGGGGTTAAATTTAATGTCACGCAATGCCATAACAGTCAGTAAAGCAGCAAAAGGAAGCAACACCAGACAAGGTAACCAGGCAGCCTGTATGCCACTCATAGATTCATTTCTGACCAGCTTCTCTCCTAAAATGGTAGTGATTATAAATATCATATAAAACAATATGGCTACCAACAGCGGATAACCATAGCCCCCTTTTCTGATAATACTGCCTAGTGGGGCACCAATAAATAAAAAGATGACACAAACCAGCGACCAGCTGTACTGCTGGTTGAGCCTCAAATGATATTTGTCATAAGACCTCTGGTTATCATAATTCACATTTTTTAAAGAGATCAACTCATCCCGGTCGCGGGATAAATCAGTTTGCGCCCGCACAACCACGTCCCTGAAATCAGCTGAATCAATAGTCTGATAAAAGTGACTTAATGTAGTGGTTTTGGTTAGTTTTTTTTGAGCAATAAGTTTTTTAGGCAATATTTTAGGGGTTTTATATTCCGGACTGACACCGGACAAAGTACTACCTTTAGACCATGTAGTATCCTTTTTTGGAAGATCCGGTTGTACAACGGGGCTCTGATCTGCTTTTAATGTGACGGTGTTGCTGATTTTGTTTGTATCCTGATCGGCGGACGGTGTTTCTTTATTTATATTTGTGTTATTTGTTAAACCGGATTCTTTATTTTCTGAATGAACAGCAGTTGTGTCTTTTTTGTCATTGGAAAATAATAACGCAATCTTCGAATTTATTTTATCATTATTGTTTTGAATATTATTCCTGAAAGTATCAATTGACTTTAATAATTGCATACTATTCAGCATATCCTCCCTGTTCCTGTTAAAATTTAACAGCCCTTCTTCCGCATCAAACTGACTCATATCAAAGGTTTTGGTCCATTGATCAAAATAAGTGCGCATAAAAGGTATTTCTGATTTGTTACTTCCAAGTTTGGATTTTTTTTCCATTTCCCGGTACTGAACGCCTGTGTCGAGCTTCATCACAAAATATCGGCCTTCCTCCAGAGTATACATTTCACCACCTTTCGACGACATGATTCCAATGAGGCTTTTGTCATTTTGTGTGTGATCATAAATGAGCACATCGTGAATCCCTCGTTTGTCATCATCGATCTTGTTTACCCGAATGATAGTTTCATTAAAAGCATTATTAAAAATGCCTTCTTCAATGGCCAGTGCCGTTTTTTGTTTGCGTATTGCCAGAAACCTTTTATTAAACTGAAGTAGAGAAGCCGGCTTGAGGAAGTTGGCAGCAATTAATGAAAAGAAACCAATGGCACAGGCCACTACGATGCCCGGTACCATGATACGCAGTAAGGATATCCCTGCTGATTTCATACTGGACAATTCATACTTTTCTGCCATATCTCCAAATACCATCACGGAAGATATCAATACCGTGATGGGAACAGCCATGGGTATCAGGGTGACAGCATAATAGAAGATCAACTCGAGCAATTCCGGTATTGTAAGGCCTTTTCCCAGAATTTCATCGATATATTTCCAAAGAAACTGCATCACCAATACAAAAGTGGCTACAAAATACGACAACACTGCCGGACCAATAAAACTGGTCGTGATGAGTTTATCAATTTGTTTCAATATAACCGGTTTGAATTACTAACGGATGCAAATTTACGGAATTCTCCTTTCCAATGGTGCTTTCATGGTCTGCCATTCATTTATTTATTGTTTTTTTAAGATCCAGTGGTCCTGTTCTAAACCCCAGATGGCCTTGTCCCCTTCATGGTGCTTCAACACTGTAAAGTATTTTTCAAACATGCTGGATATAACAGGGGGAGGGTGAAATGCAGTAAAAATTCGATGGCCTTCCTTGACGTCGCCGCGAATTACCAGTAAGGAAGCATCAAATTCCTCTTTTTCAGCGGCAGTCAGTATACTTCTGAATATTTTGCCATGGGTAGTTATAAATGCAATGCCATCCTTTTTTAAAACCCGGTGCAACTCATGAATCCATGCCTCATGATTTTTTGCTGACAGGTGCGTAAATATAGAAATGCCGATCAATATATCAAAAGTATCCGATGCAAACGGGAGCGGTGGTGTGGTTTGATTTATTTCAAAAGTGACCTCAGAGATATGCTTCCGGCACCATAATATGGTTTTCTGATTGTAGTCCGTTCCGTAAATGTTTGCGTTGTGACCGCAAATTTTTGGTAAATGCCTGGTAACTCGGGCAGGGCCACAACCCCAATCCAGAACAGCGCCATCATGGATATTTTTAAATGGCGCAATTTGAGATAATATCCAGTCCGCTGTTTTAAACCCACTCTCATAATATTTGCGGTAATTCATATTGAACGATTCAAACATCATGTACGCCGGAGGTAAAGCCAGATCTTTGTTGGAGGATTTAAATCGGAGGTTATCCTTATAGTTTTTTAAATATTGCCAGCCAAACTTAAGTTGATCTGCCCAAATCATTAAACCGGCTTTTCTGAATATCCAGGTGAGCGTTCCTTTAATAACCATACTTTTTATTTTCAGTCAAGCCATCAGCCCGATTTTGGAGCACACCGACTGTTCTCTTATACGTCAGGCAAAGTAAATTAATATTACGGAAATCTTGGCACAAAGCGAAGTTAAATTATTTTAACCTCAAGTATATTCCGTACCGCCCTTGTGTGAAAACGACATATTTAAGACCAAAAAGGCAGCATCGTAACTGTTGTAAAAGCTGAATACCTTTCTCAATCACGTTTCATACATGGTCGGTGGAGTTGTATATTATAAAATTTTATTGACCAGCAACGATTTCTATCGCACCATCTGGGCCTTGTTTAGTTAACTTGTATGTTTTGTATTTTATGAGGCATGGGTAAACAGTTTGTAACTATTGTATTAACTCTACGCACATGTAAAAGAATACGTCGTTGCAGACACCTGGCTTTTATCCGTTTAATTCTTTTTTAGCATACGCATTTGCCACTTTTTAATCCCTTCCTGATACAATAACGCTGATTGACTGTGAATAGCAGCCAGTTTTTGTTTAACCAGATTATGTCATGACGTCGACCATCATCCAATAAAAGGTTGCCCAATAATTGAAAGGGTATTCCGGTAAATGTTCGGTTTATATTTACAGAAGGTGCGTGTATTTAAAATTTACAGATGAATATTTTTATCTTTGACGTTTCAAACTTGGTTCAATTTGGTAATTTCATCCGTTAAGCTCACCCAGTTCCGAAACTACTTTTCAGAACAAATCACCTTCCATGAAGGAATTAATGCGCTGGTCGGATTAAATGGTATGGGTAAAACAAATGTGCTGGACGCTATTTATTACCTGTGCCTGGGCAAAAGTTATTTTTCATCCGTCGATAAAATGGTTGTGATGCAGGAAAAAGATTTTTTCCGCATCGAAGGTGTCTTCGACCAAAATGGCACCAAAGAGGTGGTAGTGATTAAATCACAACTGGCTCATAAAAAAGAAATAGAGATCTCAGGTAAAAACCTGGAAAGAATTGGTGACCTTGTCGGCAGGTTTTTGTGTGTCATCATTGCCCCGGCCGATATTCAGAATATGCTCGAAGGAAGTGAAGAAAGACGGCAATTTCTGAATAATACCATTGTTCAGACAAATAAAGAATATCTGGATGACTTGATTTTGTATAGCAGCCTGTTGAAAAGACGAAACGCGCTTTTAAAAACATTTGCCGAAAAAAAGTTTTTTGATCCCATCCTGCTCGAATCCATTACAGTGGGTATGTATGAACCGGCACAGCGCATTCATTCATGGCGAAAAATAGAAGTTGAAAAAATGTTACACATTTTTTCAGATACCTATGCGGAAATTTCAGGATCAGGCGAAAAATGCGAAATCCTGTATCAAAGCCAGCTTGAAAATAAAAGCCTGGAGGATTTAATGACCCAAAACCTGGATAAAGACAAGTTGCTCGCAAGGACAACACAAGGCATCCACAAGGATGATCTGATTTTTACAATGAACGATCAGCCCTTAAAATATTTTGCATCTCAGGGACAGTTAAAATCTTTTGTACTGGCACTTAAGTTGAGCCAGTATAAAATCATCGAAGCGAACGCCGGAAAAAAACCAATTTTACTCCTGGATGATATTTTTGATAAACTGGATCAGAGCCGGGTCCGGCATTTACTCACATTGCTCCTTCGACACCAATTTGGTCAGGTGATCATGACCGATACTTTTGAAGATAGAATTACTGGAATTCTGGATGAAATCCAAACAGACTACCGTATCTTTACCATCGATAAGGGAACAGTGAAAACCTCAACACACTGAGATTAAAAATTGATTTTTTTATATTGAATAAACTATGGGCAGACACAACGATAAAAGCATAAAAGAGGTCTTGAATGATTTAATGGCGTCAAACGGGCGTATAGCAAAAGGTTTTTTTACTGCCCAAATTGAAGAGGTCTGGAAAAAGGAAATGGGCCCCGTAATTGCCGGGTATACCACCAAAGTGTATTTTAAAGAGGGAATCCTTAAAATATATTTGTCTTCCTCTCCTTTGAAAAAAGAACTGATGATGGGCAAACCAAAAATTATCAAAATTATTAATGACGCACTGAAGCAGGAATTGGTAACTGAGGTTGAAATTTTTTAAAACCGGCTTACATCAGTCGCGTAAGATGAACTTTTATTTTTTCAGCGACCGATTTGTGTCCGATAAAATAGAGGATCAGGATCATGATCACGGTGATTCCTCCGGTGACAAGAAAACCATAATAACTTTGTCCGAGTATTTCCCCAAGATACAGGGATAAGGCAATGGCAAAAAATATAAAGCCAAGAAAAAAGAGGCCAATAAACAACAAAACATAGACCATAGATGCCAGTATGACAGCTACCTTTTCTGATAATAGAAGGGTCAGATCGTTAATTTGTTTTTTTGCATAGCCCACGGCTTCATCAACCATCCCGTCTACCTGTTCTAAAATTATAAATTTTAAAGAGGTATATAGTGTTTCGCTGAAATGATCAGAACTGCTGACACCATTTTTTTCGTTGATGCGTCGTTCCAGTTCCTCTACTATCTTTAGCAAAAGTACTTTAATGATATTGGCCCATTTGCTGAAATTCATAATTGGTTGACTCGTATTCATTATAAAGTCGCAATTACTATGCCACATAAAAAAAGCGTTATGATTTATATTTAAATCATAGCGCGCAGAGTATAAAAAACCTTTTTATTTCTGTTATCGGACAAGCATTATTGTCCCGCTTTTTCTTACAAGTTCCAATTTGCCGCATATATTGACCTCCGCCTCAATCGTATAGAAATATACGCCTTGTGTTAGGGAATTGTTTCCGCCATCCCAGCTTAGATTTTTGCCTTGATGTACATTTCTTCCCGAACGGTCAAAGATATAAAACGATTTAAGCGTACTCCCCTTAAAAGCTGTTTTCTCCAGATCTATGATATCATTTCCTTCTGTGAGATCAGGACTGAAAATATGGGGTAAAACAAAAGTAGGTGCCCGCTCACTGATACCGATCTGGGCCTGATCTGTAATACTGGAGCAACCATTTGAAATTTCGACAGATATATTCCCTGCTTCAGTGACTTGAATTGTATCCCCTTTTTTCCCGTTACTCCATTTTATTTCTACTTCGTCAGCTGTGTAATTTTTTAAATCTACCTGCAATACGGCATAGCCTTTAAAACAGGTGATGTCTTCCGAAAGCAATGAAAATTCGACATCTTCTTTTTCAAATATTTCTAAGGGCACATTTTGTTCGCAACCGA